>OHAG01000039.1_pt1 | contig 117258 bp, 94 predicted proteins | sample 1577081 | NCBI WGS metagenome assembly OHAG01 (sample SAMEA3541513, study PRJEB24748) | human gut metagenome | biome: human gut; feature: human-associated habitat; material: faeces | place: China | collected 2012
TGAAAGACCGCCTGGCATCGTACAAAGCACTGGCTGAACGCAAGTAATTTCTCTATTAATTAAATACCACTCTCCTTAACTATAAAGCACGCGCAAAAGCAAAAGGGCCTGCAGACATGAGTCTACAGGCCCTTTTGTAATATAACAATTTAAGTACAATATGGTTTCTGTTAAGCGCGGTTAGATTAGGATTTGAATTTCATATGGGCATTGCGTGTATTCCTTTAAACTGTTTTCATATTCGTTTGCTAGTACTAACTTTGGTTTGTAATTTAAATGTTGGAAATAGACATTTGCTTCGTATGGCTTGCTCGATTCACTTAGAATCCGTTCAGTCATACAAAAATAATCACCTTCCGGGATTTCCATTACATTAGGAATGTCATTTTGTGGCTTATCCTTCAAAAACATTCCGATGTGAGTCGGAAAATTCTTACCTTCGATAAAATCGTCATAATTTAAAATTAGGCAAAATTGTCGTTTGAAGATTTGGCCTTTTAATTTGCTTTTTTCTTTATGTAACCGAATATGATAACTTTCTCTAGATTCACCTTCTTCAATTTTAATAGCCATTAAATATCGGCTATTGAAATGACTAACATGACTTTTATCTATCTTTTTGCTCTTTAAAAAATAATCATGATACCAGGTAATTAAATCAATTTTTTCATGTAAACGCTTAGTTTCCTTCAGCAGGTCTTCTTTCTTATCATCTAACATGTTGATCAGACGGCCAATATCATTTCTTAGCAAGATTGAATGGATTTCATCCAAAGTGAAATCTAACTTTTGTAAGTGTTTAATTCTGTCAATAAAATGGAATTGTTCATAGGAATAATACCTATATCCGGTTTGAGGGCTAATATACTCAGGTTCTACTAACTTTATATTTGCATAATATCTGAGCGTTTGAACCGAAACCCCCATGATCTTTGAAACTTCTCCGATTGCATAAAGTTTGTTCATCTCTGCCTCCAACAAAAAAGAATTTATGCAAATACATACTACTATGTCACCTAAAATAAACAACCACTCCTTGAGCTCTCTTCTCATAAGCCGGATGACTATTAGAATGAAAATAATATGTATCTCTATAAATTCTTGATCACTGACTTTAAGCGTAATACGCCACAATAAAATTATATTGGCTTTTTTCTTAAATGATTTCGATATTGAAATTATACCACGTTATCCGTCTTTTTTTTATAATATTTTTTCTATATTGTAATACAATATAGTTATGATAACCGTTGCAGATGCAAAAAGGTGAACATTACTTTTTGTCAACAATGAAATTAATAATAAAATAATGTTTTGTTTTTATATTGATAGCAAATTATTATAGAAGAGCGCTTTTAATTAATCCCAGCCGATTAAATTTTGTCCTACGCGGTAGTTAAAAAGTGAGCCACTTCAGCAGCATATGTGAAAATTCCGGCTTATGGAAATCAATTGTTAATCCTACTCGTAATTGGAAGTGTAGTTAATGGCACTAGTATTGTTCTGTAAGATCGACGCGTAAAAGTTTTTATGTACAGAATTAGTCGTTGTATGTGTGCAATTATTTGCCACGATTTGACAAATAATTATGGCAATACTAGCTCAATAAATTACTATAAGTATGTATCTGTTTTGTTGCATAACTTGTCACATAACTTGTCGCAACAATTGCAAAACTTTGACCAATCCCAGGCACAAAACATTGCACTCTTGCGTCACTCCTGCGTCACTCGGTACCGCCTGGCTGTGCCAGTAGGCAAAAGGCCGCAAACCCCTGATTTTATCGGCTTTCCAGCCGCCCCGTTCCTGCCTGAAGGAGCGGTTTTTTTGTATCGTTTCAAAGAAAAAATCATATAAAAAATAGAGACAGAATAAGAATAAGAGGGAGAGAAGAAAAAGAATAAGAAAAAGAAAGAGAAAGAGAAAGAGAAAAAGAAGGAGAGGGAGAAGAGCTAAGAAAAAATAACAAAAGAATAAAACAGAGGGAGGAAAACAGGAGAACAGGCATAAGCATAAATTATTTATAAAATATTGCCATTTTTGTTTCCAAAATCGTTTTCAGAATCCCCCTATATAGCAAGGGGAAATTTAGGCCCGCAAAAAGCAAAAAGTTTAAACATTTTATAAATAATGTGAAAAAACGCCGTTTTACCTTTACACTTTTGAGTTCAGAATTGCCCTATATTATAGAGGGGTAAATTTTCAGACTGTTTAGGAGGTACGTTCTCATGTCCAAAAAAATCCACTGGTTCAAATTTCATATCGAGTTGTTGAACGATCCGCGCATTCTCTGCTTAGCCGCTGAACGCAACGGTGAAGCCTATTTCTATTTCTTCCTGCACCTCATCAAGCTGGCCTGCGTCTTGCGCGATCAGGGCTACGTCTATGCCGTCAAAGGCAAAGCCATGACGGCCCGGCAGCTCGCCATAGGCTACCACCGCAACGCCCGCTTTATCGGTAAAGCCCTGGACCTGCTGGAAGCGTACGAACTGATCCAGCGCGACGACCAAGGCGTCATCAAAATCAACCGCTGGAACGAACTCCAAGGCATTGATGCGGAAAAAGATACGACAAAACCAGCCAAGAAAAAGAAAAGCACCGCTCAAAAGGCAGCACCTGAACAGACAGGACCGGTCTGCCCTAAACCCGGCGCCCACGACGTAACCGTCATCCCCATCACCGCCTTAGAACACGCCTATGACGCCTCACACAGCCCGTCTGAACCGGAATTGGACAGAGAACCCGCCCCTGCGGACCATAGCCAAAACGAAACCACACCAGACGCTGACACAGACAGCACCTGCCCGGACTATGCCTGGCACGAAGCCGCCCAGGCCGACGACACAGCAAGCGGATACCCTGAGTATACCTGGGACGAAGGTAACCCGGACGACTACACAGCAGGCATATACCCTGATTACACGTGGGACGAAGGCGAACCGGACCTCTACAGCCAAGCCACGCACCCGGACTATGGCCAAAATGAAGCAGAACCAGAAGCTGACACCAAAACAGCATCACCAGACCCAGAAAAAAGCGAAGCCGTACAAGCCTACATAAAAGCCTTCGGCTCCATTACGCCCGAAACAGCCAGGGAACTCATGGAACTGGAGCAAGAAGAAGACTCCTTCTACGTAGTAGGCGCCACGTGGATCGCCTCCTACGGCGGCCACGACAGCGTAGACTACATAGCAGGCCTCATTGAAAAGAATAAAAAAAGAAACCAGCCCGGCCAAGATGCACTACGCCCCATCGGCGACAGCCTCGGCCAGATAGCCGGCTAGGAGGCTGAAAAGCTGAAGAGAGGAGTATGACAGGAATGCTACGCTCTGAAACGATTGTGTGCAGGGATACTGCTTTTCAAGTCTTTTCTGCACACAAAGAAGAGCGGCATCCTCTGTGTAAAGGATACCGCTCCATTCGCGTATTGTACTGGGATTCTCTGTGTATTGTCCGCAATCAGGCTGTTTATTTTGTTTCTTCCAGCTTCCGCAGAACTTCGTCGCCGACCTGGCTGGTCGTGGCTGTGCCGCCCAGGTCCGGTGTGAGGACTTTCTTTTCTACGAGCATGTCTTCGATGATGGCGATGAGTTTTTTGCCCCACTGGGGATAGCCCAGGAAGTCGAGCATCTGGCTGGCAGACCAGACGGTGGCCAGGGGGTTGGCTTTGCCCTGGCCGGCAATGTCCGGCGCCGATCCGTGGATGGGTTCGAACATGGACGGGAATTTCTTTTCCGGGTTCAGGTTGGCACCGGCAGCGAGGCCCATGCCGCCGGCAATGGCGGCGCCCAGGTCGGTGAGGATGTCGCCAAAGAGGTTGCTCGTGACGATGATCTGGAAGCGTTTCGGATTCTTGACCATGAACATGCTGGCAGCGTCGACGAGGAGGGAATAGGTCTTGACGTCGGGGTATTCCTTGCCCACTTCGGCGAAGATCTGGTCCCAGAAGACCATGGAGTAGTTCAGGGCGTTGCCCTTGCTGATGTTGGTCAGTGTCTTGTGTTCCTTACGGGCCAATTCATAGGCATAGCGCATGACTCGTTCGCAGCCCTTGCGGGAGAAGACGCCGTTTTGGATGACTACTTCGTTGGGCTGGTCCTTGTAGAGCCAGGCACCGGAGCCGGCGTATTCGCCTTCGCTGTTTTCGCGGACGAAGGTCATGTCAATGTCTTCGCGCTTTACATCGGCCAAGGGGCACGGTGCGCCTTTCAGCAATTTGACGGGACGCAGGTTGATGTATTCATCGAAATCGTGGCGGATGCGAAGCAGCAGGTTTCTTAAGGAGACGTTATCAGGGACACCGGGATAGCCGACGGCGCCGAGGAAGATGGCGTCGAAGGGACGGAGCTGGTCAATGCCATCGGCAGGCATCATTTCACCGGTTTTCAGATAATATTCACAGCCCCAGGGGAATTCTGTAAATTCAAAGTTCAGATCGCCTGCGAGAGATGCAACCTTTTTCAGTACTTTAACACCTTCTGCTAAGACTTCCGGGCCAATGCCGTCGCCGGCGATGACAGCAATTTTGTATGTGTTCATATGAAAACCTCCTAAACAAAAAATGCAACCTTTTCTTTGTGAACATCATACGCCCTTTGCTTTTTCTTGTATAATACAGCTTTTTGATTTTGTCATAAAAAAAGCATATAGCCAGATACCTGAGGCCGGTCCTATTTTTCAGCCAGCTTCCGTACGACTTCGTCGCCGACCTGGCTGGTCGTGGCTGTGCCGCCCAGGTCCGGTGTGAGGACTTTCTTTTCTACGAGCATGTCTTCGATGATGGCGATGAGTTTTTTGCCCCACTGGGGATAGCCCAGGAAGTCGAGCATCTGGCTGGCAGACCAGACGGTGGCCAGGGGGTTGGCTTTGCCCTGGCCGGCAATGTCCGGCGCCGATCCGTGGATGGGTTCGAACATGGACGGGAATTTCTTTTCCGGGTTCAGGTTGGCACCGGCAGCGAGGCCCATGCCGCCGGCAATGGCGGCGCCCAGGTCGGTGAGGATGTCGCCAAAGAGGTTGCTCGTGACGATGATCTGGAAGCGTTTCGGATTCTTGACCATGAACATGCTGGCAGCGTCGACGAGGAGGGAATAGGTCTTGACGTCGGGGTATTCCTTGCCCACTTCGGCGAAGATCTGGTCCCAGAAGACCATGGAGTAGTTCAGGGCGTTGCCCTTGCTGATGTTGGTCAGTGTCTTGTGTTCCTTACGGGCCAATTCATAGGCATAGCGCATGACTCGTTCGCAGCCCTTGCGGGAGAAGACGCCGTTTTGGATGACTACTTCGTTGGGCTGGTCCTTGTAGAGCCAGGCACCGGAGCCGGCGTATTCGCCTTCGCTGTTTTCGCGGACGAAGGTCATGTCAATGTCTTCGCGCTTTACACCGGCCAAGGGGCACGGTGCGCCCTTCAGCAATTTGACAGGACGCAGGTTGATGTATTGGTCAAAGTCGTGACGGATGCGGATGAGCAGATCCCGCGAGGTCACGCTGTTGGGGACGTCCGGTGAGCCGACGGCGCCGAGGAAGATGGCGTCGAAGGGACGAAGCTGATCGATACCGTCGTCAGGCATCATTTTCCCTGTTTTCAAATAATAGGCACTGCTCCAGGGAAAGTGCGTAAAGGAAAATTGGAAGGTACCGTCCAAGGCGGCTACCTCTTTCAATACTTTGACTCCTTCGGCCAGCACTTCCGGGCCGATGCCGTCGCCGGCGATGACAGCAATGTTGTACGTATGCATATAAAAACCTCCTAACCCAAAACGTATGCTTATCTTTAAAACTATCATACGCCTTTTGCAAAAGCTTGTATAATATAGCTTTTTGATTTTGCTATAAAGGATTTATATAGCAAACGAAAGCCGTCGTGCCATTATTTTTAGGTAATGGTTCGGGACGGCTTATTTTTATGGCACCAGGCACGTTTGGGCGAATTGGATGAACTGGCGCGCAGCCTTGGACAGATAATGGTCGTCTTTCCAGACGATGGCGATTTGCACGTGAATGGGATCATTCAAGGGAATGCCGCAAATGCCGGGCATGGACTGGCTCAGCTCGCGGAAGAGGAAGGCCGCGGCAATGTTGCGGCGCACAAATTCTCTGATCGTGTAGAGCTGGCCCGTCTGGAAGATGATGCGGGGCTCGTAGCCAGCCTGGGCAAAGCGGCTTTGGATCAGGGCGTTTTGGGAAGCCCCTTTGTGGAACATGACTAGGGGCAGGTCCTTGATTTCTTCAATAGTCAGGCTTTCCTTTGTTGCCAGCGGATGGGACGCAGAGACACAAAAGACCGTTTCTGTCTCCCTGAGGGGCAGTACCTTGTAGGCGTCGTGTTCGACCAGGTTGCTCGTGACGATGGCAAAATCCAGGTCCCCCTTGTCCACTAAGGACAAGAGCTCCTGCGAGCCTCCTTCGCGGGATTCCAGCTTGATCTGGGGATAGGCCCGGTGAAAGCCTTCGTACAACGGGGGAAAGAGAATCGTGCCGATCATAGGCGGGATGCCCAAGTGGATGGGCGTGTGGTGCACATTGAAGTCCTGCATAGAATCCTGCAGATACTGGGCCTGCTTCAGGATGTGCAGGCCTTGCTTGTTGAAGACGCGCCCGGCCTCGGTCAGGACAAAGCCTTTGTTGTTGCGCTGCATGAGCTGTACGCCAAATTCGTCTTCCAGCTCGTGAATCGACATGGAAATCGTAGGCTGGGAAATATGCAGCTCCTCTGCAGCCCGGCTGATACTGCCACTGGCGCAGGCCTGGCAAAAATATACGAGTTGATTCAGCTTCATAAGTGCCTCCTGAGCGTTAGAAGTGGATATGGTAGTCGCTTTCAGAAAACTTGTCCAAATAGGGTGTCAAATATTCCAGTACTTTGAGGGTATTGGCTGTAGGGAATTTGTGCGTCACAGTATAGCAGACGCGGTCAGGCGGACGGACCGAGAGGGAGAATATTTTGTACGGCTTGTACTGCTGGATAAAGCGGGCAATGGTCAGGGGCAAAATGCTCCAGTGATTGACATCATCCAAGAGGTACGGCACGAGAGAAATAGAATCAATCTGAATGTTGCACTGGTCAGCCGGCGGGAACCATTGGTCATGCCAGAGCGTAAAGGTTGTCCCAGTGGCATAAAATATTTCTTCTTCCGGATTCAGCTCCTGTGGCGAGAAGATCTTGTTTTTCGGGCATTTGTACTCAGGACTGCGGACGATGACCATAGGCTCAGAAAACCACTTGCGCACGATTGTCGTCGGCGTAATCTTTTCAATCAGCGTAAAGCCAATGTCGGCCTGACGGCTTTCGACGAGATCGTACACTTCCGGTGAATGGATGGTCAGGATGTTCATCTTGAGATCAGGGATTTCCTGGTGCATGTGGGACAGGATGGACGGGAAAATGGATTGGTTGAGACTGCTCAGGGAAGCTAAGGTCAGCATGGGCTTGAAGTTGTGACTGTTCAGGCCATGGGCCTTGGACCAAAGGGCTGTAATTTGGTTGGCGATTTCCAAGAGGTGTGTGCCTGCCGGCGTCATGGAAAAGGTTTTCGTGCCCTTGCTGCGTTCGACCAAGGTCGTGCCCAGCTCTTCTTCCAGATTTTTCAGCTTTTTGCTGATTGTCGATTGGGCCATGTTCAGCTGCTCTGCCGTTTTAGATATGCTCTGCGTTTTTGAAAGCATTAAAAATATTTCAAGGTCTGAAATGTCGTACATTTTGTGCTTCACCTCACTGATAGATATGAAGAAGACGAATAATTAATATTCAGTTACAGAAACAATAAACGTTGCTGATGTAAAAATGCTGTTGCCATAAACCTTGAACCGGATCATTCATTAAAAATATTCCAAAACATAATATTATTATATACTAATATTCATTTTACACAACCTTAATTTTCGCTTAGATTATAGGTAAGAACTGCAGTTTGAAATTTTCGGAACATGTACGTAGAAAGAAGAAAAACAAAAGAGAGAGAGGACGTGAACTTTATGAGTTTAGCTATTGTTGCGCTAGGCGTTGTGGCTTTACTGGTGATGCTGGTGTACTTGAAGTTTGATGCGTTTATTTCACTGATTCTGGTGTCCATAGGCGTAGGCTTACTGGAAGGGATGGATATTTCCAAGGTTACGGTATCTGTCTACAACGGCATTGGCGGCCAGTTAAAGAGCCTGATACTGGTCATCGCCTTTGGGGCTATGCTGGGACGCTTGCTGAGTGATTCCGGTGCGGCACAACGAATTTCGACGACCATGATTAAGACCTTTGGCATGAATAACCTGCAATGGGCTATGATGCTGACGGCTTTTATTATCGGTGTGACCATGTTCTTTGAAGCGGCATTGATCGTCATGATTCCAATCATCTACACGGTTGTTATCGACACGAAGAAATCACTGATGTATGTCGGCTTGCCGGCGGTCATTGCTTTGTCCATTACCCATGGCTTTTTGCCACCGCATCCCGGTCCGGCCGCTGTTTGCGATGCTTATGGTGCGTTGATGGGCAAAACCCTGTTATATGGCTTGGTGCTTGCTTTGCCAATTGCTGCTTTTATTACGTGGCTCTTTAAGCGTTTGCCTTATGTTGAACGCATTAACTGTACTATTCCTGAAGGGATGACAACGCCGAAGATCTTTACAGACGATGAAATGCCAAGCTTTGGTGTCAGCATTCTCTGTGCTTTATTGCCGATCTTTTTGATGGCTATTGCTACTGTTTTTGACCTGATGTTCCCGAAGAATCTGCCTTTCATGAAGGTCATCAATTTCTTTGGCGGAGCACCGATCGCCTTGCTTTGTTCTGTATTACTGGGCTCGTATCTCTTGGGGATCCGGAGAGGACATACGACAGAAGCTGTGGTTAAGTCCTTAAAGGATTCTGTAAAGAGCGTCGCTATGATTATTCTGATCATCGCCGCCGGTGGTGCGTTCAAACAGGTTATCGTCGATTCCGGCGTAGCTACGGTAGTAAAAGATACCATGCAGGGCCTGAACGTTTCCCCCTTGATTATGGCTTGGTCTATTGCAGCAGCCCTGCGCTTGTCCGTAGGTTCGGCAACGGTTTCGGTTATGACGGCATCCGGTTTGATTGCGCCGATCATTCCCGATTGCGGCGTCAGCGTAGAATTGATGGTTTTGGCAACGGCTTGCGGCAGTGCCTGGACATCCCATGTCAATGATGCAGGTTTCTGGCTTTACAAGGAATATTACAACCTGAGCGTTATCGATGCCATTAAGACCCGTTCCGTGTATACGACGATTTTAGGGCTCATGGGCTTAGGGGGCTGTATGCTGTTAAATGCCCTGGGATTCTAAGGAGGCTTACTCATGTTTATTAAAAGCTTGGTCATTCATCCGGCAGACAACGTGGCTGTCGTCCTGGAGGACGCCCACAAGGGTGACTACATTGAGCAGAGGGGAGAGCAGGTTACGCTCTTAGAAGATATCGAATTTGCTCACAAGGTGGCCTTAAAAGATTTTGCAAAGGACGAACCGGTCTATAAATATGGTGTACCCATTGGCAACGCGAAGGAACCCATCAAAAAAGGGGCCTGGGTACATGGCAATATTTATTGCGAACGGGGGACGAAAAGGAGACCTGAACATGAGCATAGAGACTAAGACCTTTAAGGGCTATGTACGTCCGGACGGACGCGTAGGTACCCGCAATTATGTGGCGATTATTCCGTCCGTCTTTTGTGCCAATTCTACAGCCGAAGCGATTGCCCGCCAGGTGAATGGCGCCATTGCCTTGCGCCACCCTGTAGGCTGCACGCAGATCGGCTATGATTTTGAATTGACGGCCCGTACGCTGAAGGCCATGGGCTGTCATCCCAATATTGCCGCTGTCGTCGTCATCGGCCTGGGCTGTGAACGCTTCAGCTCGCACGAACTCTATGAAGGCATCAAAGAAAGCGGTAAGCCTGTGGCGCACTTCATCATTCAAGAAGAAGGCGGTACGACGACTACCATTGCCAAAGGCGTAGAAGCGGCCCGGAAGTTTGTCCACTGGGCGTCCCAATTGAAACGGCAGGACTGCTCTCTTTCGGAACTCATGGTGGCTACGAAATGTGGCGGTACGGACGCTACGAGCGGCTTAGCAGCTAATCCTGTTGTCGGTAAAGCATGCGACCTCATTACGGCCCAAGGCGGCAGTGCCATTTTGTCTGAATTGAACGAGCTCATTGGCACGGAAGATCAGCTGGCTGCACGGGCGGTCACACCGGCTGTAGCTGACAAGGTATACGATGCCATTACGCACATCGAAAATCACCTGCAGTCCCGTATTGACCCTCGTTTCCCCACACGGAACGCGTTGATTTCGCCGGGGAACTTTGTCGGTGGTGTTTCGACTATTGTCGAAAAGGCCATGGGTGGTGTCCATAAATCGGGAACCTCTCCTATTGTGGACGTACTGCCATATGCTACGCCGCCGGAAGACGGGAAGAAGGGCTTGTTCCTCATGGAATACGAAAGCCAGGACGGAGAAGTCGTCACGGGCATGATCGGCTGCGGTGCCCAAATCGTCGCCTTTACGACGGGCCGCGGCAATCCCACCGGTTTTCCCTTCGTGCCGGTCATTAAGATCACCGGCAATGATCATACGTATGAACATATGAAGGAAAACTTCGATTTCAACGCCGGCGGCGTCATCCGCGGCGAAGGTACGATCGATTCGGAAGGGGAACGCCTGCTGGATATGATTATCCGCGTAGCCAGTGGCGAAATGACTGCTGCTGAAACGATTGGCGGCAACGAGCTTTTCGTCATTGCACGACGGTAAAATATTCTAATCTGGAATTAATATAACAGAAAATATTTTACTGAAATATTTCCGCGTAACCGTACCATGGTTATCGGTAACGACAAAGTAAATATTTTAAAATACGATTAAAAATATAGAAAATATTCGTTTTACGACTTATAAAAATAGTAGTACAGTATAGACATAGAAACAAAGTCAATACTACCTATGAGGAGGAATAGAAGATGGGAAAACGAGGAAATCCGCAAGATATGACAGAAGCCTATTACATTGGTCTCATGAGTGCGTCAGGGTATCGCAAAAAGGATATGGCGAAACCGGTGATCGGTATTGTCAATTCCTACAACGATGCTAATCCGGGTCACAAGCCCTTCCGGGAAATTGCCCAGTACGTCAAAGAAGGCATCTGGGCAGCCGGTGGTACGCCTGTTGAATTCGGTGTCATCGGACCGTGCGATGGTATGGCTCAAGGCGAAGGCATGCACCACATTTTGCCGTCCCGTGATTTGATCGCCGCTTCGACAGAAGCTATGGCCTCGGCGCATGGCTTTGACGGCCTGGTGTTCCTGGGCTCGTGTGACAAGATTATTCCGGGCATGCTCATGGCAGCGGCCCACCTTGACCTGCCGGCTCTCTTCCTGACAGCCGGAGCGATGCTTCCTTATCATGAATGCGGCACGACCTATTGCACGAGTGATTTGAAGGAAGCCATTGGTAAACGGCGTAAGGGCGATATTACAGAAGAAACCTTTGACCGCTGGCGGACAAAGATGTGTGCTTCTGCCGGTACGTGCTCCATGTACGGCACAGCCAATACGATGGGCTGCTTCCTCGAAGCCGTCGGCGTAGCACCCTTTGGCTCGACGACGATGCTCTTCTGCGACAGCGAAAAGATCCGTCAGTCCCGTGATACAGGCGAACGCATTGTAGAACTGGTCAACGAAGGCAAACACTTCTCTGATTTCTTCAATCGTAAATCTATGGCGAACGGTATCAAATACATTTCCGCAACCGGCGGCTCGACCAATGCTATTTTGCACAGCCTGGCCATTGCCACTGTCATGGGCCTCGATTTCACACTGGAAGACTTTGCAGCCTTACAGGCCAAAGTACCGGTAGTAGGGAAATTTAAGCCCTCTGCCCAGCCGAATATCAACACGTATCATCAGGCTGGCGGTGTTCCGGCTGTCCTTTCGACAATCCGCGATTACCTCGATTTGTCCGTGCCCCTTTCCTTTGGCGGTACCTTAGGCGAATTCCTGGAACATGCGGATATTCAGATTGACCGCTCCATCATTCACGACGTAACGGATCCGCTCTATCCCCACGGCTGCTTCGGCGTCCTGAAAGGAAACCTGGCACCGCTCGGTGCCGTCGTCAAGAAGAGCGGCGTCGATCCCAAGATGTACCACCATACCGGTCCGGCCGTAGTCTTCGATTCGGAAGAAGAAGTACGGGATTACCTCTTGACGCAGAAGGTAGAACCGGGTTCGGTCCTGGTCATCCGCTACGAAGGCCCTAAGGGCGGCCCGGGTATGCGTGAGCTCTCCATTCCGGCAGCCATGCTGGTTGGCATGGGACTCCATACGTCTGTAGCCATGATCACCGACGGCCGCTTCTCCGGTGCTACACGGGGACCCTGTGTAGGCCATATTACACCGGAAGCCTGGGATGGCGGTCCCCTGGCTCTCGTAAAGACCGGCGACATTATCGAAATCGATCTCGATGCCAATACGATCAACGTCAAGCTTACAGACGAAGAACTGGAAGCTCGCAAAAAAGACGTAAAGAGACCGGACCATAAAGCGACGGGTATGCTCAACGCGTACCGCCATGGTGTATCCGGTGCCGATAAAGGTGCCGTATGGTTGTATCGCAAGGATTTTGAAGACTGAGTAGTGTATGGGAGGTATCTATCGTGTCAAAATTTTCAGTAGCGATCAATAAAGCATGGTGTAAAAACTGTGGTATTTGCAAGGGATTTTGCCCGAAGGATGTATTTGGAATTACTGTAAAAAAAGAAATTTTCGTCAAACCGGAACATGAATGTATCGGCTGTAGGATGTGTACCCTGCGCTGCCCTGATTTCGCAGTAACGGTGACGGAGAAAGGGGAATAATCATGGCAAATACGAGAAAACTGATTCAAGGGAACAAGGCCTGCACCATGGGGGCCATTAAAGCAGGCGCACGTTTTTGTGCCAGCTATCCGATTACACCGGCTTCTGAAATCGGTGAATATCTGTCCGAGGATTTACCTAAGGTCGGCGGCAAGTTCATTCAGATGGAAGATGAAATCGCCAGCATGGGCGCTGTTATTGGTGCCTCTGTCATGGGCGTGAAGGCCATTACGGCAACGAGTGGCGCCGGCTTCGACTTAAAGCAGGAAAACATCGCCTATGCAGCGATGACAGAAATTCCTGTCGTCATCGTCGACGTACAGCGCAGCGGCCCGAGCACCGGCGGTGCTACGGTTTGTGCCCAAGGCGACCTGATGCAAGTAAAATATGGCCGTTCCGGCGATTGCCCCATGATCGTTCTCTATCCGAATTCCGTAAAAGAAATTTACAAAACGACCATCCGTGCTTTTAATCTCGCAGAAAAATATATGTCCCCGGTCATCCTCCTGATGGATGAAACCATTGGCCATATGCGGGAAAATATTGATCTCAGCGAATATGAAAACGTAGAAATCATCAACCGTAAGCTGCCGGACGTACCGCCGGAAGAATATAAGCCCTATGAACCGGACGCAGAAGGCATTGTCCACCTCATGCCCTTTGGTAATAAAGAAGGCTATCGCTACGTTATCCAAGGCATGCATCACGGTGCCGATGGCATGCCTAACCTGTCGCCGGCAACGCTGCAGTGCTCTTTAGACCGTATTAATGGCAAATTGGATCGCCATAAGGAAGATATTTGGGAATGGGAAGCTGTCGATCTCGATGACGCAGACATCGTAGTCGTAGCTGTCGGCTGTGTATCGCGTTCGGCTACGGAAGCCGTTCATGCCATGCGCAAACAGGGCATCAAAGCAGGCCTGTTCCGGCCCATTACCTTATGGCCCTTCCCGGATGAACCGCTCATGAAAGCGACGGAACATGCGAAGGCCGTTATCGTACCGGAAATGAATATGGGGCAGCTCGTACATAAAGTCAAAGAATATACCCGGGATTGTACACAGGTCATTCCCCTTAATGTCTATGATGGGACGGTTATTATGCCAGAACAGATTGAAAAGGTGATTAAGGAGGTCAGTGAAAAATGAGTGTACATGATTATATCAAAGAAAGTGCGTTCCCACTGTTTACGTGCCCGGGCTGTACCGATGGCGTTGTCTTAAATGCCTTCTTACGGGCTTATGAAAAACTGGGCTATGATAGAAGCAACACGGTTCTCTGCTGTGCCATCGGCTGTGCCGGCCGTACGCCGACGCTGCTCGACTTCAACGTATTGCGTGTTACGCATGGCCGGGCTATTGCCTTTGCAACGGGCGTCAAGCTGGCCAAACCGGACACGAAGGTCATTGTCTTCATGGGCGATGGCGACTCCCTGGCCATTGGCGGTAACCATTTCATCCATGCCTGCCGCCGCAATCTCGATATTACGGCTATTACCTTCCGCAATGAAATTTATGGCATGACCGGCGGCCAGTACGCACCGACGACACCGGCCGGCGGTATTGCTACGACGTCGCCGTACGGCATGATCGAACCGAGCTTTGATGGCTGCAAGCTGGCCATCGGCTCCGGTGCAACGTATGTTGCCCGCGGTGATGTGTACAACGTCAATAACCTGGAAAAAGTCATTAAAGGTGCCATGGAACACAAGGGCTTTTCTTTCGTAGAAGTCCTCACGACGTGCCCGACCCAATTTGGCCGCCGCAATAAGATGGCCGATCCTGTCAAGATGATCAACCGCATCAAAGACATGACCGTACCGATTGAAAAGGCAAAGACCATGAGCGAAGACGAATTGGCAGGCAAATTCCCGACCGGCGTATTCCTTGATAAAGAAGGCATCGATTTGAATACGCGGTACGAAGAACTGCTGGCCCGCGTTCAGGAACAGGCATAAGGGGGAAGAGCAGATGGAACAAGATCGGATTGAAATGCGCTTTTGCGGCTTCGGCGGCCAAGGCGTCGTATTAGGCAGTGTCATTTATGCGACAGCATTAGCGAAAGAAGGGTACAATGTCGTCCAGTCACAGGTATACGGCATTGAAGCCCGCGGTGGTGCTTCCAGCGGGGAAGCCATGTACAGTGATAAACCGATTCATCATCTTCATGTAACGCAGCCGGATATCTTGCTGGCTATGTCGCAGAAAGCACTGGATAAGTTTATCGATACGGTAAAACCCGGCGGCATCGTTCTTTGCGATTCCTTCTATATCGACCAGTTCCCTAAACGGACAGACGTCAAGGTATATAAGGCTCCCCTGACGGAAATTGCCATTACGCAGCTGGGCAAGGAATTGTTTGCCAATGCGCTGGCCATGGGCTTTATCAATGGTATCATCAAGAATGTAAGCCAGGAACATTTAGTAGAAGCACTGCTTGAATCCATTGGCAATAAGGCTGTTGAGCAGAACCGGAAGGCCGTAGAGCTTGGTTATGAAACAGGGCTGAAGGTATTAAAAGAACAGAACTAAACGTGTCATAGATGGATACAATAAGCTGCAGTGCCTTACGCCTGCAGCTTATTCTTTTCATAGGGAAGGAGAAGTAACATGGATGCACAAAAGGGAGCTTTAGCAGGTGTACGGGTCCTCGATTTGACCCGCGTACTGGCCGGTCCGTATAGTACGATGATCTTATCGGATATGGGAGCTGAAGTAATAAAAATTGAACAACCGGAAAAAGGCGACGATACGCGTCATTTGGGACCCTTCGTTCACGGTGAAAGCTTATACTATATGACGAACAACCGCAATAAATATGGCGTCACCCTGAATTTGAAGGCCTCGGAAGGAAAAGAAATCTTTAAGGAACTGGTGAAAAAATCCGATTTGGTCATAGAAAACTACCGGCCGGGGACGATGGAAAAATTAGGCCTCGGATATGATATACTAAAGGAAGTAAATCCCCGCATTATTTATGGTTCCATTTCCGGCTTTGGCCACAGCGGCCGCTATGAACAACGGCCGGGCTACGATATTATCGCCCAGGCTATGAGCGGTCTCATGAGTACGACAGGCTGGCCGGATTCGGGCCCGACCCGTACGGGTACACCCCTGGGTGATGTCCTTTCGGGATTGTGGCTGACCATCGGCGTCTTAGGCGCTTTGCAGGCCCGGAATCACACGGGCCGCGGCCAGAAGGTAGATATTGCCTTAGTCGATGCTGCCGTCTCTGCCATGGGCAACATCAACATGATCTACTTTGGCGAACACCGTCTGCCCCAGCGCATTGGCAACCGCTATGAATCTATGTATCCTTACGATTCCTTTGCCTGTGCCGATGGGGAATGCGTTATTGGTGCCGGCAACAATAAGCTGTGGAAGCTGTTTTGCGGCATTATGAAGCATCCCGAACTGGCAGACGACCCGGAATATGCAGATACGCAGAAGCGTATTGAAAATCATGTGGCCATCAAGAAAATTATTGAAGCATGGTCTGCCCGGTATACAGTAGCTGAAGTCGTACAGCAATGCCTCGATGGCGGTGTACCGTCGGCACCCATCTACGATATTGAACAGGTGTACCACGATCCGCATATTGCCGGAGACCGTCAGATGTTTATCGAACAGGAGCATCCTCAGGCAGGAAAGATTACCGTCACGGGTTCGCCCTTGAAGCTTTCGGATACGCCGGTTCAATTTAAGACGCCTGCACCGTCTTTGGGCCAGTATAATGAAAAGGTGTATGAAGAATTGTTGGGATTACGGAAAGATGAAATCGAGGCGTTGAAAGAAAAAAAGGTGTTATGAGTTAATTTGTAGGAAATGAGCTGATCAGAATGGACGAATTGGAAAAACGGTTTTCTCTTTTGGGTGTAGAACATGCACCGGGCCAGGAAGTCAATTTGCAGGCCAAAGCTCTGGATTTGCAGGGACCGGCACTGGCCGGCCGCAAGGTAGATTTTTCGCATGGTGATGTCGATGCGTTTCCGCCACCGCCGGCCAGTAAGGAGGCCTTTTTGCAGGGCTTTGCTGAAGGCGCTGCGCAAGCGTATACGGAATATAGCGGGAAAAAGGCGATTCGCGAACAGCTGGCCGCCGATTTGGCCGCCTTTATGGGTGCGCCCGTCGACGGGGATAAAGGCCTGATCCTGACGGCAGGCACGCAGGGCGCCCTCTTCCTGGCGGTCAATTCCCTCTTGCCCTACGGCGGGGATATAGCGATTGTGACGCCGGATTATTTTGCTAACCACAAGCTGGCCGCCTTCTTAGGTGCGACGATCCACGCGGTACCCTTGCAGTATATGGACGATGAAAACCGGGCCGGCCTGGACCTGCAGCGCTTGGAAGACGTCTTTGCCGCGGGCGTGCAGGTCTTCCTCTTTTCCAATCCGAATAATCCGACAGGTGCTGTCTATAGTGCTGCAGAAGTACAGGCTATTGGCAAACTGGCAAAAAAATACAAGGTCGCCGTCATTGTAGACGAATTGTATTCGCGCCAGATTTATGAAGGCCGGACCTTTACCCATCTTTGTGCCCAAGCAGAACGGCCGGACACGCTGGTGACGATAATCGGGCCGTCGAAGACGGAATCCATGAGCGGCTTCCGTCTGGGCTGTGCCTTCGGTACGCCGGCCATTATCGAACGGATGGAAAAGCTGCAGGCCATTATGACCCTCCGGGCAGCCGGCTATTGCCAGCCCCTGTTCCGCGTCTGGTTCCACGAAGGGCCTGACTTTATTCCTCAGCGCGTAGCAGCCCATCAGGAAATCCGCGATGCCTTATTGGACTTATTCCGTAAGGAAGAGGGGGTTACTGTCCGCGCTACCAATGCGGGCAGTTATCTGTTCCCGACCTTGCCGGAGCTGACTGTATCCATTGCGGACTTTACGTCTATCGTCAAGGAGCTGGCCCAGGTTATCGTTACGCCGGGCACGGAATTTGGCCCGGGCTGGACCCATTCTATCCGCCTCAATTTCTCGCAGGATAAAGAAGCGGCCATCGCTGCGGTGAAACGCTTGCTGGTCATCATGAACCGCTACAGAAAATAAAGGAGGCAGACTATGAAACGAATCGGTTTTTTGGGCTGTGGCAAAATCGGCCAGGCCCTGCTAAAACATATAAAAGAACTGGACGGCGTCGACGTGGCCTTTGTACAAGACCCGGTCTATACCAAAGCGGCAGGGGATACCTTTCCTGTCGTCACTAAGGGGGATAAAGACCTCTACGCCACGGCCGATCTGATCATCGAATGTGCCAACGCCAGCGTTCTCAAGGAATGGGGCGTGACCATGCTGCAGGCGACAGATGTCCTGACCTTTTCCGTCACGGCGTTTAGCGATCCGTCCTTCTGGGATACGATGGTGCAGTGCAAACAAACGTCGGGCCATCACCTCTATATTCCCCACGGCGCCATCCTGGGCCTGGACGGCATCTTTGACGGCCGCGCTATGTGGACGGCCATAAAGATCGTGACTACCAAGAGCCCGAAGAGCCTGGGCCGGACCGATACAGAACGGACCATCCTGTATGATGGGCCTACGCGTAAAGCCTGCGAGCTTTTTCCGCGTAACGTCAACGTCCATGCCTCCGTCGCCCTGGCAGGAATCGGCTTTGACCGGACCGAATCGGTCATCATCGTCGACCCGGCTGTAGAAACGAATGCCCATCATATCTATTTGGACAGCGATTCGACACACATGGAACTGATCATTTCCAGCGTCGCCAAGGGTGCCGTCAGCGGTGCTTATACGCCCCAGTCGGCCTGCGGCAGCCTGGACCGCGTTTTGCAGCATACGCGGGATGTCTTGTTTGTCTAAGCGAGGGACCTGAATTGAAAACCTATATTTTAGATCCCATCGCTCCGGAAGCACTGGCCTATGCCCGGCGATATTTGGACGTCGTCACCTGGGACGATGACGCGTGCCGCCACCCGGCTGATGCGGAAGCGCTCATGGTGCGGACCCATCCGGTCACGCGGGAAATGATCGATGCTATGCCGCGTTTACGGGTCATTGCCAGACACGGTACAGGCCTCGACGCCATCGATACGGCCTATGCCAAAGAAAAACATATTTTAGTGCAGAATACACCCTTAGCCAATGTGGAATCCGTCGTCGAGCAGGTCATCGGCCTGATCCTCGACTGTGCCCATAAGATTACGGCGTCCCATTTGGCAGGCATTCACGGCCTGAAGCAGAAAATGCCGGAATTCCTCTGTGGCTGTGAAATTACAGGTAAGAAATTGGGCCTCATCGGCGTAGGCCATATTGGCAGCCGCGTAGGCCAGCGTTTGCAGGCAGGCTTTAACATGGACGTCACGGCCTGGTCGCCTCATCTGACCGACGACGCATGCCGTGAACTGGGCTTCCATAGAGCCGCCGGGCCGGAAGAAATCTATCAAACCTGTGACGTCATTTCCGTATCCGTCCCCCTGACCGAGGCGACGCGCCACATGATCGGTGCCAAAGAGCTGCGCCTCTTCAAGCCGGGCAGCATCCTCATCAACACGTCGCGCGGCGGCATCGTCGATGAAGACGCCTTGTGCCAGGCCCTGCAGGAAAACGAACTCTTCGGCGCCGGCTTTGACACCTTTTTGCAGGAACCCTTGCCGGCCGACCACGTCCTCTTCACGTGCTTCAACTTCGTAGCGACGCCCCACAATGCAGCTAATACGAAAGAAGCCCTGATCCGCATGGGCACGCAGGCCGTAGATATTATCAGAAACGCAGGGAAAGAGTAATAGAAAGAGGTACCCATCGTAGTGGATGAGTACCTCTTTTTTGGTGCGTGCAGATTATACAAATAGCAAATGCCCGACAAAGATGACGATGGTCATAGATATGGCACTGAGGGCGGTCGTGTTCATGACGACCTGTGTGGCGTAGTCCGGATTATTATCGAATTCCAAGGCGTACATGGCCGTGTTGACGGCTGTCGGGATGGAGCAGTAAATGAGGAAGACGATGGCGCCGACGGCTGTGAAGGTGCCCGGGACGAGGGCGTTGGCGCCGTAGATCATGGCCAGGCCGACGAGGGGGAGAATGAAGAATTTGAGGAAGCTGACGATCCAGACTTCTTTATCGAACCAGTTGATCTTCGTTTGCGAGAGCTGGACGCCAATGGTAAACATGGCGACAGGCGTAATGGCTTTGGCCGCCATTTCCATGATGGGCCAGAAGTAAAAGGCTTTGGCATCGAGGGAAAAGGTGCGGCACAGGACGGCGGCAACGAAGACGTAGACGATGGGCATCTGGAAGATGACCTTGATCGTATCGCGGGCAGAGAGGCGGCCCCGGCCGGCCTGGTAGAGGCCCAGCGTGTTGAGGCCAACGCTCTGAATGACGAAGATGATAATTTGGATGACCATGGCTTCGGCCAAATAAGGCGTTTGCCCGTTGACGACGAAGGGTTCATGGGAAAAGACCAGGATGATGAGGGCTACGCCCAGGTTGCCCGTGTTGTTGAACATGAGGGCGTTACGACAGGATTCCGTCATGCCTGCGTCGTAGTGGCGCCATTTGCTGATGATATTGGCCATGATAAAGCAAATGATCATGAAAATGGCAATACAGGCAATGATGTTGATGCTGTTGGATGGGAAGTTTGTCGTGTAAATGTTGGTGAAAATGAAGCTGGGGACGACGAGGTAGAATAAGAACTTGGATAATGTCGTGACGGTAATGTGAAAGCGTCTGTCTACAAGGTACCCGATGAGAACGAGTGTGAAAAGGGGCAGCATTGTATGTTCGAGAATAAATAGGAAAACCATAGTATGACCTCGATTCTTTAGAGATATCCTACCATGTATCATACGGGATTATGGGGAACTTGTAAAATAGCAAGTTTTGCACAAACCTATTCTATGATAGAATAGGTTTGTAAAAGAATGGCTTGTATTAAAACATTTATTGATTTAGAGAATAATACGTACCATATAACAGGAGGAGGTCTTGTTTGTGTACAACAGTACGGATATCGGCATTTTTATTATGGTCGCCAGGACGCTCAACATTTCCCAGGCGGCACAGCGCCTGAATATTTCCCAGTCGACGGTGAGCAAGCGCCTGAAGGAGCTGGAAGAGAGCCTCCATTTGACGCTGGTCGAACGGGGCCAGGGCATGAAAGCGTTGCGCCTGACTCAGGCAGGAGAAAATTTCCTCACCATTGCCAATGAGATGCAGCGCCTTTGGGAACAGGCCCAGCACATGGAGTACAAGCGGTCTGTCTTTTCCATTGCCTCCCTGAGTAGTCTCAACAGACAGGCTATACCGGGCATTTCCGATTTTTTGCATGAGCACATTAGCAATCTCCATTTGCGCATCCTTACGTCCCATTCCCAGGATATTTACGACCTCGTCGAGCAGCACGAAGCCGATTTGGGCTTTACTCTCTTTGCCAGGGAATATCCCAACGTTCATGTAGAACCGTGGTTTAGTGAGCCTCTGGTAGTCGTACGGCCTAAGGGCACTCTCTTGAGCGGCCCTGTTTGCACGCCGCAGGAGCTGCGGCCGGAAAATGAGGTATACAACTACAATGGCATCCGCTTTCAGGATTGGCACGACGAATGGTGGCCTGCAGCGCGCAACAGCTACGTCAGTCTCGACAATGCCGACCTCATTCCTCTCTTGCTGAATAAGCCTGGCCAGTGGACGATTTTGCAGGCCTCTTTGGCGCGCAGAATGGCGGCGACGGGCAACTATTGTCTGCAACAGCTGTCCCCGCCGCCGCCGGCGCGTCATTGTTATTTAATTACCCATTTGCATCCGACCCAGCGCGTAGCCCGTATCATGGACGTCCTGCGGCCGTATTTGCAGGAAATGGCCGAGGGCTGGAACAGTACGGCTGAAATGCCGGCCCTGCATCAGACCTTGTCGGCAAAATAATAGACGACGTGCAGCAGGCTGTCTGCCATATAGGCCAGGGCCTTGCTGGACCAGTGAAATTCCGGGTTGTGGCCGTATACAGGGTCTTTGTCGTAGACGCCGACGTAATAGAAGCACGCCGGTACGGCGGCGCTGAAGTAGGCAAAATCCTCTGAGCCCGAGCCCCGTTCGATGGGGACGATTTTTACGCGCTTGCCGCAGGTATCGCGCAGGATATCTTCGACGTGCTGCGTGACGGCCGGGTCGTTTTGGCAGACCGGCGCAAAGGGGACCACGTCTAAATGGCACGTACCGCCGTAGATGGCAGCAGTAGAGGCAAGGATTTCTTCTAACGTATGGAGAATCTCGTGGCGCTTCGTTTCGTCGTACGTGCGCAGCGTGCCCTTCAGTTCGGCATCGTCAGGAATGACGTTGGGATTGTGGCCTGCCTGGAACTGGCCGAAGGTGAGGACGACGCCGTCGCCATCGGCACGGCGGTGGTAGACGTAATCCTGAATTTGGGAAATGATGGAAACACCCATCTGGATGGGGCTGACGCAGTCGCTGGGCCGCGAGCCGTGGCCGCCCTTGCCGTGAATGGTAATGGTGAAATCATCACACGATGCCGAGCAGTCGCCGTGGCGCAGGCCGATGTAGCCTTGGGGCATGCTGCCGGCTACGTGCAGGCCTAAGGCGTAATCTACCGTAGGCTGGGTCAGGATGCCTTCTTTGATCATGCGGGCTGCGCCGCCGTCACCTTCTTCCGCCGGCTGGAAAGCCAGGCGGATCGTGCCGCGCAGGCAGTTTCTGTGGGCCTGGAGGATGCGGGCGACGCCGAGGAGATTGGCTGCGTGGCCGTCGTGGCCGCAGGCGTGCATGACGCCCGGCGTTTGAGAACTGTACGGGCACTGGTATTGTTCCGTCAGGGGCAGAGCATCAATATCGGCGCGCAGGAGCAAAACCGGACCGGGCAGGGCACCGCGAATGAGGCCCGTTACGCCTGTTTCGGCAATGGTGCGCACGTCTTCAATACCGGCTTTATGCAGTTCTTCTACAATGCGCTGGCACGTGTGATACTCTTTGCCGCTTAATTCGGGATGGGCGTGGAAGTGTTCACGCATAGTCATCATATAGGGTAATTCCTGTTGGACAGCTTTTTCTATGGAAAAATCAGGCTGATACGGTTTCATGAGCAGGCCTCCTTGGGGTCACAAGAGATGATATACTTTAAGAATAGACGGATAGAAGATACATGTCAACACAGAATACGTGATGAGAAAATTTTTCAATACTGTTGCATTCGCAACAGACTAAATGATACAATAACGGTATAGTTTAGGTAGAAAAAAAGAGAATCCTATGAAAGGAGCGATTCATATGAAATCTATCGTCATTTATTCCTCGCAAACCGGACGTACCCGCAAGATTGCCGAAGCCATTGCAGCCGGATTGCCGCAAGGTACGCCGTGCCTGCCTCTGAACGAAATGCCGGCGAATATAAAAGACTATGACTGCGTGTTCTTTGGCCTTTGGGAAGACCGGCGCGGTCCGGATCCGGAAGCCCAGGCTGTCTTGAAGACGCTGGAAAATGAGCACATCGTCATCTTTGCAACGGTTCATGACGATGTCTTCTCTGATAATGTATCGAAAACCTTGCGCAATATGATTGAATCCTTGCCGCCGCAGACGCGGGTCGATGGGACGTACGTCACCTGCACCGATGGCAGCCACGCCAAGGAACCGATCCGGGATAATGAAGATCTCCGCCTGAGCGATGCCCAGGATTTTGCCGAAAATACGCTCCGCCGCATTGAAGTCGTCGCTTGAAAGAAACTTTCTCTCTCTATATATAGTATAAAAGGAAAACGCCTCCTGACCAGGCCCCTATACAGGGACCGTAGCCGGGAGGCGTTTGTTTGTCTTTCTCAGTGAAATACGTGGACCAGCTTTTGGTACACTATATGGGCTACTTTGTGGTTTTCAAAGAAGAGGAAAATAATGGGGATAATGAGCAGCGTAAAGACTGTCGACGTGAGGAGACCGCCAATGACGACGACGGCCATGCTGGAACGCGTTTCCGAACCGGCCGAGAGGGAGAGGGCTGTAGGCAGCATGCCTACGACCATGGTGAGGGTTGTCATGAAGATCGGCCGCAAGCGGACGCGGCCTGCTTCGATAATGGCTTGCCGTGGTGGCAGGCCCCGTTCCATGAGGGTCAGGGTGTAATCCAAGAGGAGCGTGCCGTTCTTGGCGACGAGGCCGTCCATGACCAGGATACCGATGAGGGAATAGAGGTTTAGGGACTGGTTCGTCAGGAAGAGGAGAAAGAGGGAGCCAATGAGGCCCAGGGGCAGGGAAAACATGCGGATAAAGGGCGTCTTTACCGATTCGTACAGGATGGCCAGGATCATATAGATAAGAATCAGAGAGAGGACCAGGGCTAAGCCTAAATCGCGGAAGGTGTCGCTCATCTGATCGGCCTGGCCGGTGAAGCGGTACGTAATGCCGTTTAGGTCCAGCTTGTCCAGGCGCTGGCTCAGATCCTTCATGGCTTCGTTCAGAGGCCGGTTATCGAGGGTGCTGCCCAGGGTAATGCTCCGTTCCTTATCGGTCCGGCGGATCGTGACCGGTCCCGTTTCGGCTTTGACTGTCGCTACGTCGGACAGGTAGATGATATGGCCGTTGGCGCTCAAAGGAATCGTTTCCAAATCGGAAATGCGGTAGCCGTCAGAGCCCTTGAGACGTACGTAAATGTCCGTATCGTTGTTGTCATTTTTCACGTCGTTCGCCAGGACGCCGGCCTTTTGGCCGCTAATGGCGTTGGCGAAGGTGTTGTTCAGGTCGCCAATGGACGTGCCGTAGTGTTTGAGCTTTTCCCGGTCTACGACGAGGCGGTATTCGGGCATGCCTTCTTCGTAGGAGCTGCTGATGTCGCGCAGGCCGGCGACGTCGTTTTTCATGATTTCTTCGATTTCATGGGACTTGGCGACGAGTTCGTCGTTGTTCTTGTCGCGCAGCTCTAAGCGCAGGTTGCCGGAGCCGCGGCCAAAGCCGCCGGAAACGCCGGAGACAGAGGCCTGGTTTTCCTGGACGCGGATCGTGCCGTCCCAAATGTGATCGGCGGCAAAGGCGCGGACCTGGTTGGTAATCTGCCAAATCGAGCGGGACCGGTCGAGGCGGTTTTTGAGCGTCACCTGAATGCTCGCTTCGTTGCTTTGGCGGCCGCCGACCATGGCCGTGCTGTACGTGACTTCCGGAATCGTAGCCAAATACGTTTCCAGCTGCTTGGTCACGGCGTCGGTCCGTTCCAGGTTGGCGTTGGTCGGCAGCTGGACGGTAATACGAAAGCCCGATTCATCGGTCTGGGGCATGAATTCCGAGCCGACGAGACCGGCCGGTACGAGGGCGACGGCGGCGATGAAGACGGCCAGGACTGCGAGGACTACCTTTTTGCTGTGGTCCAGGGTCCACGTCAGGATGTGCACGTAGTGCGTGCGGGCCCAGTCTTCGAGGCGGTCCATTTTTTTCCAGAGGGGCCGCTGGGACTGGACGGCCAGGCCCTTTTTGAAGAAACGTGACGCCAGCATAGGCGTCAGCGTAAAGGAGACGAAGAGGGAAAAGAGCGTCGCAAAGACGATGGTCAGGCCGAACTGCTTGAAGTACTGGCCGACCATGCCGGTCATGAAGGCAATGGGCATGAAGACGACGTCGTCGCAGAGCGTAATGGCAATGGCGGCCATGCCGATTTCCATACGTCCGTTCAGGGCGGCGTCGTGCGGTGACTCGCCTTGCATGAGATGGCGGTGAATATTTTCCAGGACGACGATGGAGTCGTCGACGAGAATGCCTACGCACAGGGCCATGCCCATGAGGGACATCATATTGAAGGTAAAGCCTGCCAGATACATGACGAAGAACGTCGAAATGAGGGACGTCGGAATGGCGATCATAACGGCTAAGGTCGAGCGCCAGCCGCGCAGGAAGAAGAAGAGGACCAGGCCCGTCGTAAAGAGGCCTTCAATGAGGGTCTGCAGCGTGTTGTGCAGGGAGTTGCGGATGTACGACGCCGATTCGTTGGTTACCGTAAAGGTATAGTCCGGATTGTCTGCCCGCAGGCTGTCTAGCTTTTGCATGACATTGTCGACGGTGGAGACGACATTGGCGTCGCTGTTTTTGTGGATGGCCATGATGACGGCGTCGCTGCCGTTGATGCGGGCGTAGCGCGTGACGCGCTGGTCCTTGCGGCGGATCGTCGCGACGGCCGTGAGGGGAATCTTGGCGCCTTTGATATTGGTGACCTGGATTTTTTCCAGCTCGTCCTCGCTGATGAACTGGGCCTTGACGCGCACGTCTGTCGTCGTCGAATCTGTATAGACCGAGCCGGACGGCATGAGGACGTTTTCGGCCTTGATGGCGCTGACGATTTCGGCCAGGGTCATATCGTAGTGGACGAGCTTGTTTTTATCGACTTCGACGGCAATTTCCTTGTCGCGGCCGCCGTTGAGTTCGATTTCCGAAACGCCGTCGGCCTGCTGGATGACGTTTTCAAAGTCGTTTTCTGTTTTGGAATAAATGTCGTCTAAGGATTTGTTCGATTGGACGGCGACGAACATGATAGGCGTCGCGTTAATATCACGCTTGATGACGACGGGCTCGTCGATACCGTCGGGGAGCTTACCGCGGATGGCGTTGACCTTTTTCGTCGCGTCAATGGCGGCGGCGTCGGCATTGGCCGAGAAATCCAGCTCCAGCGTAATGCGGGCCTGGCCGTAGGAAGCTGTGGAGTTCATGTGCTTTACGTTAGAGACGGACGACAGGGCGTCTTCGATGGGCTTTACGACCTGCTGCTCTACGGAATCGGCGTTGGCACCGGGATAGCTGACGGTTACGGTGACGTACGGCGTGTTGAGGGACGGCAGGAGCTCTACGCCAATGCGGTAGAAGCTGAAGAGGCCCAGAACGACGAAGAAGGCCACGACCATGCAGATGCCAATGGGGTGATCGATAGAATATTTAGTGAGATTCACGGCGCATCACGTCTCCTTTTCTATGGTCACGTGGGAGCCGTCCTTCAGGCGGGCCGTGTTGGTGACGGCAATGCGGTCACCGACGGAGAGACCGTCTAAGATTTCGACGTAGGCGTCGTTGCGCAGGCCTGTCTTTACCTGGCGGATTTGGATCGTATTGTCCGGCAGGATGACATAGGCGCTGCTCACGCCGTTCAGTTCGAGGAGAGCGTCTTTAGGGACGTAGAGCGTTTGTGCCCGCTGCAGGACGTCGACGCCTGATTGGGCGAACATGCCGCCCCGCAGGGATCCGTCGGGCTGGGTCAGGGTGATGCGGACCATGTAGGTTTTGGTAGTCGGATCCATCGCCGGGCTGACGTAGGTAATGACGCCGGCGTAGGTCTGGGCCAGGGATTCGATAGAAACGGTTACGTCCATGCCCATGTGGATGGCGGCCACGTCCGTTTCCGACAGGGGACAGTCGATGTAGATGCCGCTCGTATCGGTTACGGTGAGGACCTTCGTGTTGGCCGGTACCATGGCGCCTACTTCTGCATTACGATAACTGATGACACCGGCCCGGGGGGCGCGGATGGTCAGGTCGCCCAGCTGCTGGGACAGGCTGTCTACGACGTAGCCGGCTTTGGCCTGGGCGGCCTGCTTGGCGGCAATGGTGGCCGGTACGTCACCGAGGTTTTGTGATTCCAAGTTTTGCAAGGTTGATTGTGCAACAATGAGCGCTTGGTATACTGTATCGAGATCCTTCTGGGAAATGGCCCCTTCCGATTTCAGGATGACATAGCGGTTGTAGTTCATCTTGGCCGTTTCGTAATCAATGCGGGCCTTTTGCAGATCTGAAGAAAATTGGGCTTCAGCCGCTGTCGATTCGGCTTGGGCCTGCTGGAGCGCTGCCTGGTCCTGCTGCAGCGTCAGGCTCGTATCGGTCGGATCCTGCGTCAACAGGACCTGGCCCGGTTCGACGTAGTCACCGAGCTGTACGTCGACGGAGGCGATTTTGCCGGCATATTTTGTGGATAAATCGACTTGCGCAATAGGCACAGTCTCTCCAGACATAGAGACGTGGCGGTACATATCCTTGCGCGCTACCGTATAGGCCTGGACGGCCGCATCGGTCGTAGCCTGGGCGCCTTTTTTTGCCGTATTCGAATGGCTCAGGGCGTAGATGCCGATACAGGCCAGGAGCAGGATACAGGCAAAGGCCAGTAGTTTGCCACGCCGGCTGTGCAGTAAGGCAAGCCATTTAGTATCTTTCATAGGAATCCTCCAGAGGTGATAGGCCGGTGCTTGACGGTTCTGTTTTCTTACAGCTACACCGGTTATTTGAAAACGCATATAGTGTATATAATATATATACTATTATATAGCTTTGGAAAAGACAGATAAAGCCGTCTGTTCATGCAGTCTATTATAGCACGGTACGAGCCGGGCTGTATGTAAATTTTTTCCGTGCAGTTAGTGAATATATTTATCTTTTAGGCCGCCTCTTTTGTGCTTCTGTGGCAAAATTTTTTTCCAATGGCCTCCTGTTCTATGATATACTGTAGACATTGTACAGGGAGGTTATAGCATGCAGGTAAAACTGGATATTATACCGGTTATCCGGAATCTGAACCATTGGCCCCGCTTTCGTCTCCTCCTCTTTGCGGAAGGCGCCTGGGTCGGTTTATTAAGCGGTATTATCATCAGCTTCTTTCGCTGGACCCTCGATGCGGGGACACAGCTCAGAGAATATATATATACAATCTTAGTGAATGCAGGGCCTGTAGAAAATGGCCTCTGGTTTTTATTGCTTCTCGCCGTGGCGGCCCTGTTGGCGTGGCTGAAAAAGATCGAACCGGAAGCCTCCGGGAGCGGCATTCCCCAGGTCAAGGGGATTATCCTGGGCGTCATCCGCCTGCGCTGGTTGCGCATTATCTGGGTCAAGCTCGTCGGCGGCATTCTCGGCATCGGCTTCGGCCTTTCCTTAGGCCGCGAAGGCCCGTCGATCCAGCTCGGTGCCATGACGGCGCAGGGTATGAGCCGGGCCTTGGGGCGGACGCGCATGGAAGAACGCTATTTGATCACAGCCGGTGCCAGTGCCGGCCTGGCAGCGGCCTTTAATGCGCCCTTGGCCGGGGCGATTTTCGCCTTGGAAGAGCTGCACCGTAATTTTTCCAGCGTCGTCCTGGCACCGGCCATGGCAGCGGCTCTGGTATCTACCATGACCTGCCGCCTCGTCTTTGGCCGGGAACCGATCTTTCATTTCGGCGGCCTGCCGCCTTTCCCCCTGCGTTACATGTGGCTGGCTGTCGTTTTGGGCGTAGTCATCGGTATTGGCGGCTGTATTTTTAACAAGGGCCTCATCAATGTGCGCCATTTTTACAACCTGCCTGTATTTCGCAATGATTTCATGCGCATAGGCTTTGCCTTGGTCGTCGCCGGTATTTTGGGCTATGTATTCCCTCAGGTTTTGGGCGGCGGCAACGATTTGATCAACAGTTTATATAAGTTACCCTTATCTTTAACGTTGTTTCTCACACTGCTCGTGGGGAAATTCCTCTTTACGCTCATCAGCTATGGCTGCGGCACGCCGGGCGGCTTCTTCCTGCCCATGCTGGTCTTAGGCGCCTTGTGCGGTGGCAGCGTCGGCATCGTCCTCGTCCAGACCGGCGTTATTCCGGACTATTATTTATCGAATATCGTTGTCATTTCGATGGCCGCCTTTTTTGCCGCGTCTGTCCACGCGCCCGTTACGGGGACGATCCTGATCATGGAAATGACCGGGTCGTACGAACACTTGCTGGTCCTTTGTACGGCCTCTATGATTGCCCTCGTTACAGCCCAATTGCTGGGCGGACAGCCCATTTATGATACACTGCTTAAGCTGTCTCTTGCCAAAAGACACGGACCGCTTCCTTCGTCGCAGCGGCGCAACGTATTAGAGTTTACCGTTGGCAGTGGCAGCCCTGTAGATGGGAAATATATCGGCCGGATTGAATGGCCGGACCACGTAGCATTAGTTGATATTAAGCGCGGCACGGAAGACATTGTACCCGATTATCACACCCGTTTGTGCGCTGGCGATTACATTTATGTATTGACCGATTCAATAGAATCGGCGGAAGCGACGCGAAACCTCGTAGAAAAGGAAAATGCATAATAATTATTGAAAATAGCACCAGGTACTAAAAAACTGCAATGCAAGTGTTGAAAATACACGGATTACCCATTCCAATATCAATGAGAATAGAGAATAAAATAGCGAAAATATACTCATAAAGATACATTTTTTTGACTTCCGAAATGATTTTTGCTATAATCTTGTCGATGTGTTTTTTTTGATATTAGCGAAGAGGTGGTTTTTTGAATAAACGAATCGTGATTTTACTGACCGTATTGTTTGTATTAGTATTTTCATCGATTGCATCCGCAAAGGTTGAAATGGGAATGACCGGCTCTGCTGTTCAGCGTGTACAATATATGCTCATTGCTACAGGATATTTATCAGATGGAGCCGATGGTGTGTTTGGCAGTGGTACACAAACTGCTGTGCGACGCTTTCAAGCAGATCATGGCTTAGATGCTGACGGTGTTGTCGGTTCGCAGACCATGCAGGCCCTTTCGAATGCCAGCGGCCAGCCGGCACCGGCTGAAGACAGCGGTTACCAGCGCAGCCTTGTTATGGAAGCAACGGCTTACACGGCCGATGATCCGGGTAATAGTGGGTATACTGCCGGTGGTCATCGCCTGACCCGTGGTTTGGTATCGGTTGATCCGAATGTCATTCCGTTGGGCACCCGTTTATATATTGAAGGGTACGGCGAAGCCGTAGCGGATGATACAGGTGGCGCCATTGTAGGCGACCGCATCGACCTGGGTATGGATGACCGGAGTGAAGCCTTGAATTTTGGCAGACGCAGTGTCGTCGTCCATATTTTGTAAGCAACATATAGCATGTGTGGGGAGAGGCAAAGGCCTCTCCTTTTTTCTATCCCTTTGCGGCATATTTAGCTTTCTCAATTTGCCGTAACTTTTTGTAAAATTACTATGTATTTTGCAAGTCATTTGTGTTATTCTTAAGAGACGTGATAAAGTTATTTCATACCAGGGAGGCAAATGCTGAATGGAAGACACGATTGCACTTATATTGGCAGCAGGCAAAGGAACGCGGATGAAATCCAAGCTCCCGAAGGTTCTGCATAAAGTCGGCGGCGTGCCGATGGTAGAACAGGTCCTGCGTACCGTAAAAGCTGCGGGAACACAGCGGCAGATTGTCGTTGTCGGTTTCGGCGGGGAAGATGTACAGGCATATCTGGGCAATGAAGCAGAAACAGTATTGCAGGCAGAACAGCTGGGAACGGGGCATGCCGTATTGCAGGCTGAACCGCTGCTGGCCGGCGCGACAGGCACACTGCTCGTAACCTGTGGCGATACGCCTCTTGTAACGAAAGAAACCTTTGACGGCTTATTTGCCTGTCATGCAGAAAGTGGCGCAGCGGCGACGATTTTGACGGCCCATATGCCGGACCCGACGGGCTATGGCCGCATTATCCGCAATGAAGCTGGCCAGGTCGTGAAGATTGTCGAACAGAAGGATGGCACGCCGGAAGAATTGGCTGTCGACGAAGTCAATGCCGGTATTTACTGCTTTGATTTATCCCTGTTATGGCCCATGCTGCATCAGATCAGCAATGACAATGCGCAGGGCGAATATTATTTGACGGATATTATCGGCATGCTCGTCGCTGCCGGTAAGGTGGTCAGCGCCTATGCTGTCCCCGCATATCAGGAAACACTGGGCGTAAACTCGCGCCTGCAGCTGGCTGAAGCCGAAAAGGTACTGCGCCAGCGCAAACTGGTAGAATTGATGGCCGCTGGAGTCTCTATCATCGATCCTGCCAACACCTATGTCGATACGACGGTTGTCATCGGCCGCGATACGGTGCTCTATCCGGGGACGATCCTCGAAGGGCAGACGGTCATTGGCGAAAACTGCCAGATCGGGCCGTACGTCCGCATGACCAATGTCCGCATGGGCAATGACGACCATTTGCAGTTTACCTATGCCCACGATTGTGAAATCAAGGATGGCTGCGAAGTCGGCCCGTTCGTCCATTTCCGTCCCGGTACGGTCATTGGCAACCACGTAAAAGTGGGTAACTACATGGAAGTGAAAAACTCCCACGTTGGCGACGGCACAAAATTGCCGCATCTCAGTTATATTGGTGACAGCGACGTCGGCAGCGGCGTCAATATCGGCTGTGGTACGATCACCGTCAACTACGACGGCAAGATCAAGCACCGCACGGTTATTGGCGATCATGCCTTTGTCGGCTGCAACAGCAACCTCGTAGCTCCGGTGGCCATTGGCGAGTATGCCTATGTCGGTGCCGGTTCTACCATTACGAAAGATGTACCCGCCAAGGCCTTGGCTGTCGGTCGCGCCAAACAGCGCAATATCGAAGGCTGGGTCAAAGACGATACATATAAGAAATAACCAGTAAATTTTATTGTTTTTCCATTACTGTTGTTATATCAATATTCAATTAGGAGGCTCACAATGAGTTACGAAGACGGGAAAAAGCTGAAAATTTTTACAGGCAATGCCAACCCTGAGCTGGCGAAAGAAATTGCTGATTACCTTGGCCTGGAATTGGGCAAAGGGTTTGTCGGCAAGTTCAACAACGGTGAAATCCAGGTTATGATCGACGAAAGCGTTCGAGGCAAAGATGTATTTGTAATTCAGCCGACCTGTCAGCCTGCCAATGACACGCTGATGGAATTGCTGATTATGGCCGATGCGCTGAAACGCGCGTCTGCACGCCACATTACAGCAGTCGTACCGTACTATGGCTATGCCCGCCAGGACCGCAAGACACGCGGCCGTGAACCGATTACTTCTAAATTAGTAGCTGACCTGATGACGACAGCCGGTATTACCCGCGTCGTTACCATGGACCTGCACGCCGGCCAGATTCAGGGCTTCTTTGATATCCCTGTCGATCACCTCGGCTCGGCTGCCATCATTGCTAAATATATCAACCAGAAACAGGCTGCCAACGACATGGGCGACATCGTCGTCGTTTCACCTGACCTCGGTGGCGTAACGCGTGCCCGCGATCTGGCTGACCGCGTCAATGCACCGATTGCCATCATCGAAAAACGCCGTCCCCGTCCGGGCGTAGCGGAAGTCATGAACGTCATTGGCGATATTAAAGGCAAGACCTGTATCCTCGTCGACGATATTGTCGATACAGCCGGCTCTCTCTGCGGCGGTGCCAAGGCCCTCAAGGAAATGGGTGCTGAACGCGTCTATGCAGCCTGTGCTCACGCTGTATTGACCGATCCTGCTGTAGAACGCATCAAAAATTCCGTCATCAGCGAACTGATCATTACCAATACGATTCCCTTGCCGGAAGAAAAGAAGATCGACAAGATCCGCGTCCTTTCCGTTGCACCGCTCCTGGGCGAAGCCATCATGCGCATCTTCCATGATGTGTCCGTCAGCCGTCTCTTTGACAAATAACAGGAAACGCCGTGCATATGATAGTAGGCCTGGGCAATCCGGGCCGGGAATACGAAAAATCAAAACATAATACGGGCTTTCTCGTCGTCGATGAACTGGCAGAACGGTACAACGTAACGGTCTGGCAGAAACGCATGGACGCCCTCGTGGCCCAGACCGTCATCGATGGGGAAACGGTGCTCCTCGTCAAACCGCAGACGTTTATGAACAACAGCGGCCAGTCTGTAGGCCCGCTCATGCGCTGGTACAAGCTGGACCAGCAAAACGTCTATGTCATTTACGACGATATGGATCTGCCCGTAGGCCGTCTGCGTATCCGTACGAACGGCAGCGCCGGTGGCCATAACGGCATCAAGAGCCTCCTGGCCAATGGCTGCGACCAATTTATCCGCTTCCGCGTAGGGATTGGCCGGCCCTTGCCACACCGCGACGTCATAGATCACGTTTTAACGCCTTTTCCGCCGGAGCTGGTACCCGACTATGAAAAGGGGATTAAAGATGCGGCAGATGCCATTATAGGCTGTTTAAAGCTAGGTGTAGATGTGGGGATGAACCGTTTTAATCCGCATAAGAAAAAACGTAGCGAATAAACCCTACAATATAGAATATGATATAAATATATGTTATAAAAACCTCTCTGCCGGATGGCTCCGGCGGGGAGGTTTTTTGCCGTACCTGGACGCTGGCTGCATCTGCGTGTATACTAGTTACGTGCAGCTTCTGTCTGCACAGGTAGGTATTGGAAGGAGCGCGTACTGTGATTGAAAAAATGTGGGACTCTCCCCTTATGTATCGAATAGAAGTACCCTTGCCGGATAACCCCCTGCGGTACTTGAATTCCTATGTCGTGTGCGGCAGCGACCGCTGGCTCGTCATCGACACGGGCTTTAATCGGGAAGAATGCCGGGAAGCTCTCTTTTCCGGCCTTTCCCAGCTGCAGGTCGACCTGGCGCGGACTGATTTGTTTTTGACCCATTTGCACGCCGACCATACAGGCCTCGTAGGCGATTTTGCAGGCCAGGGCTGCCAGGTCTACATGAACGGCGACGACTATCAATATCTCGTCGATTCGGCCTTAGACGGACGGACGTGGAAGTATACAGAACAGCTTTTTATGAAAGAGGGCATGCCGCCGGAGGATATTGAAAAGCAGTTTTCCAACCAGGCCCGCAAGTTTTCGCCGGACCCGAGTTTTTCCATCCACCCCGTAGGCGACGGCGATGTCGTCACCTTGGCCGGTGTGGATTTCCAGGTGATCCACACGCCGGGCCACACGAAAGGCCTGTCCTGCCTCTGGCTGCCCAAAGAAGGACTGCTCGTTTCGAGCGACCACGTCCTCTTTGATATTACGCCGAATATCCAGCGCTGGCAGAACCTGCCGGACGCCTTGGCGTGCTACCTGCACAGCCTCGACAAGGTACGTGATCTGCCGGCCCGGCTGGTCCTGCCGGGACACCGCAAGGCGAGCAGCGCCTTAAAAGAACGGGTAGATGCCATAAAGGCCCATCACGCCAACCGCCTGCAGGAGCTTTGGCAGGCGGCTAAGGATCACCCCGGCGCGACGGCCTTTGAACTGGCACCGCACCTGACGTGGTCCATGCGGGGCAAGAAATGGCCGGAATTCCCGCCGACGCAGAAGTGGTTTGCCATGGGGGAAACCTTATCGCACGTGGAATACCTGCTCCATCACGGCCGCTTGGAACAGGAAGAAAAGAACGGCCTCTACATCTATTACGCCATTTAGAAACGAACAGGAAGCAGCTCCTTCGCACGCCGGAGGAGCTGCTTTTTTATGACTGAAATAGTTGCTTTCCTGCAATACTATGCAAAGAAAACGGTTATGGTATCCGTGCGGGGCACAGTAGAGCCGGCTGGGCAGCAGGCTCTGAGGTGCCGGTGGCCGGTCTGTGTAGGCGACGGATTGTAACAGAGACAGTATTTACCAGTCGGGAAATTTATATGGTTATATACTATGTAAAATGAGAGAAAAAATGTATTATACAACGGGAATGGCCTGTGATACACTGTAGGCAATGAAGGGATACAGCGTATCCTAGGGAAAACAACTACTTTTTATGTCATGCATTATATATCTATTTTCTATATGATGCGCAGAAATGGAGGAGAGTAATATGGAAAAGGAATTACTGAAACAGATGGGATTTGCTACGAAGGCCATTCACGGCGGCGCTATGAAAAACGAATTTGGCGCCTTGACGAATCCGATCTATCAGTCGTCTACGTTTATTTTTGATTCGGCCGAACAGGGCGGCAACCGCTTTGCCTTGAAGGAACCAGGGTATATTTATTCTCGCTTGGGTAACCCGTCGGATACGCAGGTAGAAGAAAAGGTAGCCCTCCTCGAAGGCGCCGAAGCTGCTTGCTCCGCAGCGTCCGGTATGGGCGCTATCGCTTCTGCTTTGTGGACGCTGCTTCACGCAGGCGATCATGTCGTAGCCAGCGATACCTTATATGGCTGCACCTTTGCCCTCTTGAACCACGGTCTGAGCCGCTATGGCGTAGACGTATCCTTCGTCGATATTACGGACCTGGACGCCGTGAAACAGGCTATCAAACCGAATACACGCGTCGTCTATTTGGAAACGCCGGCCAACCCGACGCTGAAGATTTCCGATATTGAAGGCATCAGCAAGATTGCCCATGCCAGTGGCGATATCAAGGTCGTCGTCGATAACACGTTCTGCTCGCCCTACATCCAGCAGCCCTTGTCCCTCGGTGCCGACATCGTCGTCCATTCGGCTACGAAATACCTCAACGGCCATGGTGACGTCATTGCCGGCTTCGTCGCAGGCTCGCAAGAATATATCAACAACGTCCGCCTCTTTGGCATTAAGGATATGACCGGTTCCGTCCTCAGCCCGTTTGATGCCTTCCTCATCGCCCGCGGCATGAAGACACTGGCTTTGCGCATGGAAAAACATTCGGCTAACGCTATGCAGGTGGCCGAATTCCTTGAAGGTCATCCGGCTGTAGAAAAAGTGTACTATCCCGGCCTGAAGAGCTTCCCTCAGTATGAACTGGCAAAGAAACAAATGCGCCTGCCTGGCGGCATGATTTCCTTTGAACTGAAGGGCGGCAAAGAAGAAGGCGCCGTCGTCATGAATAACGTCAAGCTGTGCAGCCTTGCCGTATCCCTGGGCGATGCCGAAACGCTGATCGAACACGCTGCCTCCATGACTCACTCCACGTATACGCCGGAAGAACTGAAAGCTGCCGGCATCAGCGAAGGTCTCGTACGCCTGTCTGTCGGTCTCGAAAACGCAGAAGATATCATTGCCGACCTCAAACAGGCTCTGGACCTGATTCAATAAGCCTCCATATATACCATCGCCAATACAAACACAAAGGCCGCTCCTCCGGGATCGGCCTTTGTGTATTCTGAGAGGAAAGAAAACACAAACCATTCACTGGCTGCAATTTCACCATGTAGTATATTCATAGTTATAAACTATGAATATACAGAGAAAACATGTATTATACAGTCGTTATACAATATAGTAAAATAAACACATAAGTTGACGTATCGAAAAAATATAAAGTATTGACGGCATGTTACTAAGTAATAACCGTTATAAAGAAGATGGAAAAGCAAGGCATACCTTTAAAAATGAATATATGCTATAATAGGATACTATTTTTCTGTCGAAAAAATATGAGGAAATGAGACACGGCGCCAATTGAAATTCCTTATATTGTGTACTCTAAATCAACAGTTTTTTTGTATTGTACGAAAGGAGAAAGAGAGAATGGACGAAGAAAAAGGAGTGCAACAGGAACCTGCCGCCAATACGCCCCAGGCAAGTCAGGTAGTAAAACCGAACGGACTGGCTTTGGTTCCGTTCCTGGTATTTGTCATAGTCTATTTGGGCAGCGGCATTATTCTAGATATGAGCGGTATGGAAATGGCCTTTTATCAGTTCCCGGCTCCTTTGGCGGCAGCCATCGGCGCCAAAGGAGCCGGGGATCCTTTGAAGAAAAGTTTGAAACCTTTGTACGCGGCTGTGGTGATTCCAATATCATCATCATGTGCGTCCTTTACCTCTTAGCTGGTGGCTTTGCCGCTACGTGTAAGGCCATGGGCGGCATCGACTCGACGGTCAATCTGGGCATTACGTATATTCCGCCTGAATATTTGGCAGCCGGCGTATTCGTCATTTCCGGCTTCATCGCTACGGCTACGGGCACCTCTGTAGGCAGTGCCGCAGCGGTTGGCCCCATTGCCATTGCCGTCGCCGAAAAGGCCGGCATTTCGATGCCTCTCATGATGGGCTGCGTCATGGGCGGTATCATGCTGGGCGACAATTTGTCCATCATTTCCGATACGACCATTGCTTCTACGCGCACGCAGGGCTGTGCCATGAAGGATAAGTTCCGCCTGAACTTCTGGCTGACCCTGGTCCCGGCTATTCTGACGGTCATCCTGTTGATTTTCTTTGGCGGTTCGGAAACGGCAGTCAGCACAGGGGAACATCCCTTTACACTGGTTAAGGTATTGCCCTATATCGTCGTCCTCGTCACGGCCGTAGCCGGTGCCAATGTCTTCCTCGTCCTCTTCGGCGGCATCCTCCTGGCCGGTGGTATCGGCATCGTCTATGGTGACTTGTCCATCCTGACCTTTGCCCAGGCTGTGTACCAGGGCTTCCTGGGGATGACGGATATTTTCTTCCTCTCCCTCATTACAGGCGGCCTGGCTGCCATGGTCAATAAGGCCGGCGGCATTTCCTTCCTCCTGGTCAATATCCAGAAGTTTATCAAAGGGAAGAATTCGGCCGAGCTGGGGATTTCCGCACTGGTTTCTATTACGGACCTGGCAACGGCTAACAACACGGTTTCGATCATCATCAACGGCGAAGTGGCCAAGCGCATTTGCTACACCTTCCACGTCGATCCCCGCCGCAGCGCAGCGCTCTTGAGTACCTTTTCGTCTATCTTCCAGGGACTCATCCCCTATGGGGCACAGATGCTGATTTTGACCAGCTTTGCCGGCGGTCTTGTCTCGCCGCTCCAGGTATTGCCCTATTGCTGGTTTATCTATCTCTTAGGTATTTCGGCTATCGTTTCCGTCTTCATTCCCTTCTCGGACGGCTTCATCCGCAAGGATCCTTGGGATTACGCTATGAAGCGGCCCAAGAGCCAGGCCCTGGATGGCGATAGTATCCCCGAAATTTAGTATTGCGTATAGAGAACATCCCCTGCCTTAGTGGCGGGGGATTCGTTTTTTTTGGCCAGCCGGACAAAAAAACAGACCCGTCAGGACTTTTGTCCCGGCGGGCCTGTTTGTATGAAAGAGGGATCACACATGACCTGCATTGAGGCGATGTGCTGTCAAGGCCTTTTGCACTTGTTCGATATAATTGCGCGCTTCCGGCGAAAGGGAGGCGTTGTCCGGCTTGATCCAGCCGACACACATAATGTCCAAGGGATTTTTTAAGGGAATGGCAGTAAACTGGTCGTTCAGGGAATGGAAGAGAATGCCCGTACCGACGGTATAGGCGTCGGTTTCCTTGATAATGCTGAATAAAGTCGACCGGTCGGTTACGTGGATCATGCGCTGCGGCTTAATGTCGGGCATGACGATTTCTTCGGAAAACTGGTACGTATCCTCGCCTTGCGTATACTGGACATACGGGTATGGGTTTAATTGTTCCAAAGACAAGGTCTTGTATTTGGCCAGGGGATGATCTGCCTTCAAAAAGACGGCCGGCGGATAGGAAAAGAGCTCCGTAAAGGACAGGCCGTTGCGGCGCAGCGTCCGGGTCATAAATTTGCGGGTCATATTGGAGATGAAAATAAGGCCGATTTCACTGCGGCGCATCATGACGTCCTTCAATACCTGCGACGTCCGTTCTTCCCGGAGGGTTACGTCATACGTCGAGCCCGGTACCATTTCTGCTAAGTACGACGTCAGGGCGTCGACGGCAAACATGTAGTGCTGCGAAGAAATGGAAAGGCGTACCTTGTTGGCATCCTGCTCGGCATCATCCAAATGAAAATGGTCGCGAAGCGAAGCAGCATCTTCGATAATGTGGGTAGCGTGGTTGAGAAATTCCAGGCCGTCCGGCGTAAAGGAAATGCCGTGGCGGTTCCGTTCGAGGAGGGTGATGTGAAATTCCTTTTCTACTTCCCGGATGGCGGTACTCAGGCTCGGCTGGGAAATAAACAGGGCCTGTGCCGTAGCAGAAATCGAGGTGTGCTTCGATAATTCGACAATGTAACGAAGCTGTTGTAACGTCATAATAAAATCCCTTTCTTATATATATACAGACTATGCGGATGTATTAGTTATACTTTATATCGATAAGTGTTTGACTTATGTTGCTTCTATTTTAACAGAGAAATAATAAAAAATAAAGAGTATAAATAACAAAAGTAAATTTATCCGCATGATTTGTTATATAAAGAAAGATGTACCAACTTATTATATCTATAGAATGCATGTATACAAGACGGGAGACACAAAAAAACCTCCCTGTGAGAGGAGGTTTTTTCAGATCTTGTCCCGGCCGGAGCAATGGGCCGGCACGCGTGTTGGTACGGCCCTAACGTGGCGTTTAGGGCTGCCTGCAGAGGTCTTCTATGCTATTCTTCAATGCCTACGCGGGCGGCAATTCCCTTGTCGAAGGGGTGCTTGCGCTTACAGATTTCCGATATGTAATCGGCCTGGTCCAAGAGGGCCTGCGAGGGATTGCGGCCGGTCATGACGACTTCCAGCTTTTTGGGCTTGTTTTGGAGAAACCGGAGGACTTCCTTTTCATCCAAAAGGCCGAGGGAACAGGTACCGAGTATTTCGTCGAGGACGAGCAGGTCCGGCGCATCGCGGCGGACGCGGTCCTGTATTTCCTGAAAGAGACGGCCTTGCATGGCCTTGGCAGCAGCCAGTTCATCCGGGGTCATTTGGAAGGTGAATTTCTCACAGCCTTTGCCGCGCAGTACGGCGATGGTCGGGATGCGCGATAACGAAACGAGCTCGCCTGTCTTCCGTTCTTTCAGGAATTGGGCGAAGAGTACGCGGCCGCCGTGGCCGGCGCAGCGGATGGCCAGGCCCAGGGCTGCCGTCGTTTTGCCCTTGCCGTCACCACAGTAAATATGAATGAGTCCAGTATCCATAGGAGAACCTCCTTTGTCTTTTGCCTCTAGTATAGCATGCCTGAAGCCGTCGTGCACGGAGGGAAAAAGAGGGACCAGTCACACATTTATTGATAACTAAACCTGTAAAAAACAGGTAAAAAAAGGAAATGTTGTGCCCGTTTTACGTTTTACCGGAAAAATCATGCCTTGACAAAGCCTGCCAACCTGGTGTATCATGCACTCAACAATTACAAATCGTCCACAAACCTTTGAGGCGGAGATAAAAACGATGACATGTGCGTACAGAGAGCCGGGGCGCTGAGAGCCGGCCGCAAACAGCTCGTTAAATGGACCGCTGAGGGCGCAGTGAAAAGCTTCGGCTGAGTATTCTGCGACGTAGGGGCATACGTCAGTTGCCGGGAATATGTTGGTATTCCGTCGAGCGCAGGAGTCAAATCCTGAAACAAGGTGGCACCGCGGTATCGGTATAGCTGTAGCTAAGATAACCGTCCTTGACAAACTCTATTGTCATGGGCGGTTTTTTTGTTGTCCTAATAGGAGGCAGCTATGGAAAATCTTTCCTTACATGAAATAAAACAATACGCCGGCACGTATACGCTCGTACCGCTGTGCCGCACCTTATATGCCGATCTGCGTACGCCCTTGGAAGTCCTGCGGCTCGTACAGACGCTGACGAAGCACTGCTATTTGCTGGAAAGCATGGAAGATACAGACCGCTGGGGCCGTTACACCTTCATCGGTTACGATCCGGCTCTGGGCCTGAGCTGCAAGAACGGCGTCGTCCGCTTTACAGGCGAACGGGAAGAAACGATCCGGACGGATACGCCGCAGGATCTCATCCGCCAGGTCGTAGAGGCCAACCGGGCGCCCCGCCTGAAAGGCCTGCCGCCCTTCGTCGGCGGCCTGGTCGGGTACTTTGCGTACGACTTCATCCAATATGCCGAGCCGTCCCTGCAGCTGCGGGCAGAAGACGATGCCGGCTTTAACGATTTCGACCTCATGCTCTTTCACAAGGTCATCGTCTTCGATCACCTGAGGCAAAAGCTGTTCCTCATCGTCAACGTACGGACCGGCCAGGCCGACACAGCCTATGAAAAGGCCCTGGCGGAGCTGGACCGTATGGAAGCCCTGCTTCACGAGGGGCAGCCGGCCCGGCCGGAACCGTTACAGCTGGACGGCGACTTTGAGGCTCTCTTTTCCAAAAACGACTACTGCCGCATGGTAGAAAAAGGGAAGACCCACATTGTCGAAGGCGATATTTTCCAGGTTGTCCTGTCAAACCGCATGTCCGTCAAGGCCACAGGCAGCCTGCTCGATACGTACCGCGTCCTTAGGACCTTGAATCCGTCGCCGTACATGTTTTATTTCTCCGGCGATGATATCGAAATGGCAGGCGCCTCACCGGAAACGCTGACCCGCCTGGAAGACGGCAGCTTATTTACCTTTCCCCTGGCAGGCTCAAGGCCCCGGGGCAAGACACGGGCTGAGGACCAGGCTCTGGAAGCGGATTTGCTCCACAATACGAAGGAGCTGGCCGAGCACAATATGCTCGTCGATCTGGGCCGTAACGACTTGGGCCGTATTAGCCGCATCGGCTCGGTCCACGTGGAAGAATATTTGAACGTCCTGCGTTTTTCTCATATTATGCACCTCGGCTCTACCGTACGCGGCCAGATACGGGAAGATAAAAGTGCCGTCGACGCCATTCTTTCCGTCTTGCCGGCAGGGACGCTCTCAGGCGCACCGAAAATCCGGGCCTGCCAGATCATCGACGAGCTGGAAGGCCATAAGCGGGGCATTTACGGCGGCGCCATTGGCTACATCGATTTTACAGGCAATATGGATTGCTGCATCGGCATCCGCCTGGCGTATAAGAAAAAAGACCGCCTCTATGTGTGCTCCGGCGCCGGCATCGTAGCCGACAGTATACCGGAGCAGGAATACCAGGAATGTATTAACAAGGCTAAGGCCGTTATCCTGGCCATCAGGCAGGCTGAAGGAGGGATAGACGCATGACCATACTCATCGATAATTACGACAGCTTTACATACAATTTGTACCAGCTTTTGGGGCTCTTTGATGACGTACAGACCATCCGCAACGATGCCGTCACCGTAGAGGAGCTGGAAGCACTGCAGCCGGACCGCATCGTCCTTTCACCGGGCCCGGGACGGCCGGCAGACGCAGGGATTTGCGAAGCCGTGATCCGTCACTTTTCCGGCCGCGTGCCGATCCTCGGTGTCTGCTTGGGCCATCAGGCCATTTGCGAGGTCGCCGGCGGTACCATTACGTACGCCAGGGAATTGATGCACGGCAAGCAGTCCGTCGTGCAGCTGGCCGAAGGGGAACCCCTTTTCCGGGGGCTCGGCCGCGAAACCGATGTGGGGCGCTATCATTCCTTAGCCGTCGATACGGCGCACTTTCCGGAAAGCCTGAAGGTTCTGGCACGGACGCAGGACGGCGAAGTCATGGCTGTCCGCTACGGCCAGGCGCCTGTATACGGCCTGCAGTTTCATCCCGAATCGATCCTGACCCCACAGGGTCCGGTAATGATCGAAAATTTCATGCACATGACCTGTTAAGAAGAAATAGTAGTGTAATAGTAATAGAGGAGGCTATACCATGATTAGAGAAGCAACGGCAAAACTCATGAATCATCAGGATTTGACGCAGGAAGAAACCTGCACGGTTATAGACGAAATGATGGATGGGAAGACGACTCCTGTACAAACGGCGGCCTTCCTGACGGCGCTGCAGTGCAAGAAGGCGACGGTAACGGAAATCCTGGCCTGTGCCACATCCATGCGCAACCATGCGACGCCCTTAGATGCCGGCCAGGGACTCCTGGAAATCGTCGGCACCGGCGGCGATCACTCTAATTCCTTTAATATTTCGACGACGAGCAGCTTCGTCTGCGCTGCCGGCGGCTGCCGCGTAGCCAAGCATGGCAACCGGGCTGCGTCGTCACGGAGCGGCGCTGCGGATGTACTGGAAGCCTTGGGCGTACACCTGGGTGCAGGACCGGAAGAATGCTTGCGGCATATGAACCACGCCGGCTTTTGTTTCCTCTTTGCCCAGACCTATCACAAGGCCATGAAGCACGTCGGCCCTGTACGCAAGGAAATGGGCCAGGCGACGGTCTTTAACCTCTTAGGGCCTCTGACCAATCCGGCCCGGGCCGATCACCAGGTGTTAGGCGTATACGCTGCCGATCTGGTCGAACCTATGGCCCACGTCCTGCACGGGTTGGGCGTACAGCGCGGTCTCTCCGTATATGGTACAGACGGCTTTGATGAAATTTCGGCGTCCGCGCCGACGCTGGTCTGTGAATTTAAGGGCGATACGTTTACGACGTATACGATTACGCCGGAACAATTCGGCCTCACGCGCGGCACTAAGGCAGAACTCGTCGGTGGTACGCCAAGGGAAAATGCAGCCATTACGCGCGGCATTTTAAGCGGCCAGATCCGTGGTACCAAGCGTAACGCCGTCTTGCTGAACGCCGGCGCCGGCTTGTACGTTGCCGGCCGGACGGCGACGCTGGCTGATGGCGTCGCCTTAGCGGCAGCCCTTATCGATAGCGGCAAGGCACTGGCCTCCCTGGACCAATACGTTGCCCTGAGTCAGGGGGCCTGAGGCCATGATTCTGACAGAGATTACCCGGTCTGTCACGGCCAGGCTGGCAGAGGATCAACGGCACGTATCCCTGGCCGATATGAAAGCGGCTGCCCTGGCCCGGCCGGCACCGGAGGAGTTTCCCTTTGAACGGGCCTTGGCTGGCCGGTCTATGTCCTTTATCTGCGAGGTCAAAAAGGCATCGCCGTCGAAGGGCGTCATTGTCACAGATTTCCCGTATGTGGACATTGCCAGGGAGTATGAAGCGGCCGGTGCGGCAGCCATTTCCTGCCTGACCGAACGCGATTACTTTCAAGGCCACGTCCGCTATTTGAAGGACATTTCCCGGGCCGTTACGGTGCCGGTCCTGCGGAAGGATTTTATCGTCTCTCCCTACCAGATTTATGAAGCCCGCGCCTGTGGCGCCGCGGCCATCCTGCTCATCTGTGCCATCCTGACGGATGAACAGCTGGCAGCGTACTTCACGTTGGCCGATTCCCTGGGCCTTTCCGTTCTCGTAGAAGCCCACGACGCCGGCGAAGTACGGCGGGCCCGCCAGTGCGGCGCCCGGGTCATTGGCGTCAATAACCGGAATCTGAAGGACTTTACGGTGTCATTAGACACGAGCTGCCACCTGCGGGAACTCGTGCCGCCGGAGGTGCTCTTCGTCGCCGAAAGCGGCATTCGCACGCGGGATCATGTAGCCCGCCTGGAAGCCCACGGCGTCGACGCCGTCCTGATCGGCGAAACGCTCATGCGGGCAGCCGATAAAAGGCAGATGCTGGCGACACTGGCAGGTGACCGGCCATGACCAAGGTTAAGCTGTGCGGCCTGCGCCGGCCCTGCGATATGGCCTGGGCCAATGAGTTCCGCCCGGATTACGTAGGCTTCGTCTTTGCTGGCAAGAAACGCCGCGTCAGTCCGGAAGAAGCGTTGCGGCTGCGGCTCCTCTTGGATCCGCGCATTCCGGCTATCGGTGTCTTTCAAAATGAAGACCCAGGCCTCATTCGCCGCCTCGTCGCAACAGGCGTCATTCAGGCCGTACAGCTTCATGGCGGCGAAGATGACGCCTATGTAACGTCCCTGAAGCGGCAAGTACAGGTGCCGCTCATCCAGGCCGTGGCCATTGCTTCCGCTGCGGACGTACAGCGGGCAGCGGCCAGCCGGGCCGATTACATCCTGCTCGATCATGGGACAGGCGGCAGCGGCCAGACCTTTGACTGGCATCTGGCAAAACAGCTGACACGGCCATACTTTCTGGCCGGCGGCCTGAACTGCCAGAATATCAAGGCAGCCCTGGCCTTAAAACCCTTTGCCGTCGACGTCAGCAGCGGTATCGAAACGGACGGCGTAAAGGATTATGAAAAAATACGGGCATTTATGCAGTACATACATGAGGAGGATATGCTATGACAACTGGAAGATTCGGCCCCTTTGGCGGCCAATACATACCGGAAACACTGATGAACGAAATCCACCGCCTGGAAGCGGCGTATAACCACTATAAAGCGGATCCTGATTTTCAGGCAGAGCTGAAGGATTTGCTCGATAATTACGCGAACCGGCCGTCGCTGCTCTATTATGCCGGCAAGATGACGGAAGACCTGGGCGGCGCCAAAATCTATTTAAAGCGCGAAGACCTGAACCATACAGGGGCACACAAGATCAACAACGCCCTGGGCCAGTGCCTCTTAGCCAAAAAGATGGGCAAGACCCGGGTTATCGCCGAAACCGGTGCCGGCCAGCACGGCGTAGCGACGGCGACGGCGGCAGCCTTCCTGGGCCTTGAATGTGAGGTATTCATGGGCGAAGAGGATACGATCCGCCAGGCTCTCAACGTATACCGTATGGAACTCCTGGGCGCGAAGGTCCACGCTGTGACCTCGGGCTCCCGCGTCCTCAAGGATGCCGTCAACGAAGCTATGCGCGAATGGGTCAGCCGCGTGAGCGATACGCACTACGTTATCGGTTCGGCTATGGGGCCACATCCCTTCCCGACTATGGTCCGTGATTTCCAGGCTGTCATCAGTGAAGAAGCGAGAAAGCAAATTCTCGAACGGGAAGGCAAGCTGCCGGCAGCGGTCTTGGCCTGTGTGGGCGGTGGTTCCAATGCCATTGGCATGTTCTATCACTTTATTCCCGATACGGGTGTCCGCCTCATTGGCAGTGAAGCCGCTGGCCGGGGCATCGATACGCTCGAACATGCAGCGACCATTGCCAAAGGCAAGGTTGGCATCTTCCACGGTATGAAATCGATCTTTTGCCAAAACGATGATGGTCAGATCGACCAGGTCTATTCCATTTCCGCCGGCCTCGATTACCCCGGCATCGGACCGGAACACGCGTACCTGCACGACATTGGCCGGGCTGAATACGTGCCGGTCAAGGATGATGAAGCTGTAGCGGCCTTTGAATACCTGGCCCGTACGGAAGGTATCATTTGTGCCATTGAAAGCGCTCACGCCGTCTATACGGCCATGCAGGTAGCGCCGCAGCTCAGCAAGGACGACAGCATTATCGTCTGCCTGTCCGGACGGGGTGATAAAGACGTAGCAGCCATTGCCAGATACAGAGGGAGGGATATCCATGAGTAACATAAAAAATGCCTTTGCAGGCGGAAAAGCCTTCATCGGCTTTTTGACGGCCGGTGATCCGACCTTAGAAAAGAGCCGCGAATATATACTGACCATGGAAAAGGCCGGTGCTGATTTGGTAGAAATCGGCATTCCCTTTTCCGATCCTATTGCCGAAGGACCTGTCATTCAGGAAGCAGACCTGCGGGCCCTGGCCGGTCATACGACGGTAGAAGATGTCTTCCGTCTCGTAGAAGCGGTGCGGCAGACGTCGCAAATCCCGCTGGTCTTCCTGACCTATTTGAATCCGGTCTATCATTATGGGGCAGAAGCCTTCTTCGCCCGCTGTGAAAAGGCCGGTCTTGATGGCATTATCATTCCGGACATGCCCTTGGAAGAACGGGACGAATGTGCCGGCGCTGCCAAACGGCACGGCGTCGATATTATCTCGATGATTGCGCCGACGTCCCATGACCGGATTGCGGATATTGCCCGCGTAGGCGAAGGCTTCCTCTACGTCGTATCGTCCCTGGGCGTTACGGGCACGCGCGATACGATCAATACAGATCTCAAGGGAATCATCGATACGGTCCGCAGCGTGACGGACGTACCGGCTGCCGTAGGTTTTGGCATCAATACGCCGGAACAGGCTGAAAAAATCGCCGCTGTCGCCGACGGTGTCATCGTCGGCAGTGCCATCGTCAAGCTTATTGCCAAGTACGGCACAGAAGCGGCCGGACCTATTTATGACTACGTAAAGGCCATGAAAGAAGCGGCCCTGAGAGGCGGCAAATAGAAAAAGGAAGGTCCTTCCCGTGGGGAAGAAGGGCCTTCCTTTTTTGTAAAAACAAAACCGGCAGACACTAGACAAATGCCTGCCGGTTACGTACTAGATGCAATTGTTTCTTTTCTGGTTCTGATATCTTTTACCTCGTTAACGTGCGATACGAACAAGAAATACATATTCGGTTACGCTTACAAATGAACCACATCAGCTTGTATATGTAAACGAAGATGTTTAGGTGATACTTTGTAAACCTGTACAGTGTAAACACGATTCTTCGTATCCATGCTTTCTGCCTTGACCTTCACCGCCGGTTAGTATCGGTTCTCGTTATTCTCACGTGCGGTATTGCTGGTTACAGTTCTATCGTCGTTGCCCCAGGTCGGAGTGGTAAGTCAGAGCACTGTACGGCTCAACGGCAAATGACAGTCCAACGAATCACTGTGAGCTTTCTTTCCACCGGCTACGTGCCGTCTCGTTCCGTTTCTCCTTAATGCGGATACGGTTACTATCATTTCTTCACAGCTGTTAAACTCTGCCATGCCGTCCTGATTCTCTGAACCCATTGGACTCACCCCTTTCTATTTCTTGTCTATATTATACCACAATATATTCCGTTTGTCATAGGGGAATCGTAATATTTTAATGTATAGACTTGATAAAAAGTAATATAGTAAAGGGAAAAGACTCATTAATATTACATAAATGCATAATAAAGATGCTTTTTACACATTTCCGATGTAGACGTGTTTTAAATATGCTGCCGCAATGGCCTGTAATGTTTGCAGTGTAGCTACCGGTGTAGGCGCTTCGGTCATGTGGTAGCGCGGGAAATAGCGCGTAATGTGCAAGGGTATATCCGGGCGCAGTGACGCCAGCCAGGCTGCCAGATTATCCATGTCGCCAGGGTCATCGTTGAGGCCGGGAATGATCAGGCATGTCACTTCTACGTGCTGGCGTGCCGCTGCTGCGCGGATCGTTTCCTTTACCGGTTCCAGTGTGCCCTGGCAGTAATGGCGGTATGTCGCGTCGTTCCAGGCCTTGAGGTCGATGTTCCAGGCATCGATGAAGGGCAGGAGCTCCGCTAAGGGCTCTTTTTCTATGTAGCCGTTGGTGACCATGACGTTGACCATGCCGGCAGACTGAATGAGCGGCGCCGTATGGCGGATGAATTCGTACCACGTGCAGGGTTCGTTGTAGGTCCAGGCAACGCCTATATTGCCGGCCTCCCGGAGGCTCACAGCCGTGCGGTATACGGATTCGGGCGTAATGGTTTCACAGACGGGAATGGCCTGGGAAATTTGCCAGTTCTGGCACCACGGGCAGGCCAGATTACAGCCGGGAGATCCGAGGGAGAGAATCTGCGTGCCCGGGTGAAAATGGCGCAAGGGCTTTTTTTCAATAGGATCTAAGGCTGCCGAGGCACACTGGCCGTATGTGAGCAGTGTCAGTGTGCCGTCTGCGTTGCGGCGCGTATGACATTTGCCCGTGCGGCCAGGCGGAATCAGGCAGTGATGCGGGCAGAGCAGGCAGCGGACGCTGCCTGCTCCTTCCTTTTGATAATACATTGCTTCCATGGCCAGGCCTCCTCAGGTATACCGCGTAACGGTAAAGCGGTACAGGTCAGGATGTACCTGTGGCGGAATACCCGCCTTTTCTTTGGCAATGTCGATTTGCTGTTCCACTGTGTCGACGCCTTCGAGGTCGGGCAAGAGGAGGCCTGTGCGGGCGTGGCTCATGACGATGACACCGTATTTCTTCGGGTCCAGGTCGGCAGGCGACGAAACGGCCTCCGGTTCGCCCAGGATGTCGACGGAAATGGAGAGATCGTCCAGCTCTTCCGGGCGGACCGGATAAAAGCGGGGATCCCGCGTCGCCGCCGAGACAGCGTTGTGAATGATTTCGCCGGCAATGTTCATCTGCATGGGCAGGAAGGTGCCGATGCAGCCGCGCAGGGCAGAGCCCTTGTGCAGGGAGACGAAGGCGCCGGCCCGGTCGGTCAGCTCTTCCGGTATATCCCGCGGTACGGACATGATGGCGTGATGGGTAAAGTAATAGGAAATACTCTGCCGGGCCAGGCGCACGCGGATATCCGGGATGGCACTGTCGGCGACGTGATCGGCGTCACTTTCGTTGAGGTAGAGGACGACACCGTAGCCGACGCCAAAGGGGCCTTCGTAGGAAAAGACCGGCATGGACGGATGCATGCAGCGCAGGGCACCGAAGAGAAAATACACAGAAGGCAGGCCGCACATGGCTGCTTCTTCAATGAGGCTCGCAGGCATGGCGCGGATGCCGCTCAAATCCTGACGGCGCAGGCCTTCCATGACAGTCTGGTCGAAGATCGCACCGGACGGGGAGTAGCCGTTAGGAGCTTCCGGCAGCAGGCAGTGCGACAGGTCGCCTGAGGCGATGATGCCAATGCGCCGGCCTATACGGGCGGCAGCCTGAATAACGAGGGAGCCTAAGGCAAACATGGTGCTATAGTCATCAAAGCACGGCGAGAGCAGGACGATGGAGCCGGTAAAGCCGGCCTGGCGCAGATAGTACAGGGGAACGAAGGCGCCCTGGTCGAGGTGCAGGGGATGACCGTATTTTTCGCCCCATTCCGGATCGATACGGCAGAGCGAGGCCTTTCCTTCAGCTTGCCGCAGGATTTCCTCAGCCAGCTCCATATCCGTATTCATGCTCATCTTGAGCTCCGGATAGCCGAAGCGGCCTAAGTCGCCGTGCAGGACAGGTGCCGTATACAAGGCGGCAGTGTTGGAAAAAATATAATTATGCGGCGAAACGATCACCAGTGTTTCCGGACTGCGTGCCAGCAGGAGCTCCGCTGCGTCAGTGACGGATTCGACGGTGGTTTGCATCTTTTGCAGCTCTGCGCCGCCGATTTCCGGCAGCATAATGGGCGGATGGGGCAAAAGGGCAGCGCCGACACAGGTAGTATCCATAACGGTGTACCTCCTCCAAAGAGAAAATGAAACGATATATTCACTTTCTATTGTACACCATTTTTGTGAGAAAAAGCAGTAGCTTTGCCAGGCAGACACAGCAAAAAAAGGACGCTGCCGGGCAACGTCCTTTTTCGTGTTCATATTAGTATTCTGTGTCTTCCATGAGGCTGGTCTTGCCAAAGCGCGTGACTAAATCCTTGCGCTGCATTTTCCAGCTCGGCGAAGCGATGCTCATGGACGGGTCGTAGTTGGGCGACTGCATGTTGAGGATGCCGCAGATAAATTCGTATTCCAGGTCGTTCGTGAAATACATGTCCTTGTGGGCCTTGACGACTTGGGCGATTTCCGGGTTGCGCGCCAAGTAGCCATCGGAGAGATAGCAGAACATGGGAATGCGCAGGACCTTGAAGCTGGCCCCGTCAGGCTGGCGGGCAATGTCCGGGTCGGAGCCGTGGTCGGAGAAGTAGATCATGGCGTCGAGGTGCAGGTTTTCTTTGGCATAGTCGTAAATCTGCTGCAAAATCCAGTCCGTGTAGAGGACCGTATTGTCGAAGTCGGCTTCCTGGTTGATCTTGCCGTCGTTAAATACCTGGAATTCCGCCGGATAGCGGTTGCGGTATTCAATATGGCTGCCCATGATGTGCAGGACGACGAAGTTCTTTTCGTTGGGATTTACCTTGCTCAGGAACTGTAAGAGCGAGCCGTCGTACGTAGCTTCCTTCAGGTCGCGGTCGACCCATTCGGAAACGTCGGCCGTGTTAGCGACGAGTGTAATGGGCGTATCGGCGACGCCGACAGAACCCTGGTTGCTGAACCAGTACGTCTTGTAGCCTGCTTTTTTGGCCATGTCGATAATGGAAATAGACTGGTTAAACTGCTTGTCGTTGTAGAAATTGGCTTCCGTCAGGGCGTGTTCCAGGACGGGGACCGTGTACCAGACACAAGAGTAGGCATTGGTGAAGAGCGTAAAATGAGGATCTTCCTTTGCCGCTGTAAGCCACGGCGTATTTGGTACGTGATTCGGATTGTAGGCGTTCATGAGAGTCCGCGTTTCCGATTCGCCAATGACGACGATGACTGTGTTGGGGTACTCGGCCGGATTAAGTTGTACGGCCTGGAGAGCGTTGTATTTGCTCGTGTGGTTCTTGGCATACAGAGCAGACCGTTCCATATAATCGTGCGTATCGAGGAAGGTGCGGATAGGGAAGCACTGCGGGAAAATTTCTTCCCCTAAGGCGCCGAGAGACGGCAGGATAATGAACAGGGAAAGAATGGGCAGGAGCTTTACCGAAAGCGTTGTCTTTGGCAGGGGCTTTTGCCGGACCTGGCAAAAATAAAAGATAGCCGGTATAGCCAAAATGACAAGGGTGCAGATAACGAGATTAAAGAACCCTAAAGAGTGAAGGTATTCCAGCGTTTCAGCCGGGCCGGTCTGGAAAATGATGAGCGCCCCTGACGTAGTGATGCTGGAATGATACATATAGAAGTAGCCCCACTGCAAGAGAATGACGAAGAGGGACAAAAACTGGACGACCATCATGATGGCAGCGCCGATCTTCGGCCGCACGTAAAGGCGCAGGGCCATGGAGAGGCAGAAGAGAATGGCAAAGCCGTAGAGGCCGACGTAAATATCGTAAATATTATTTAAGTAGACCGTTGAACCGTTGAGTAAGGTATTGTAGCTCAGCACCGGTCCCGTGACGATCCAGGAAATGCCAATGAAGGCATTGGGCAAAATAGCCGAAAGCGAGAGATGCTTCCAATAGAGTGCCAGGGAAAGCGTCACGACGCCGACGGCCGGAATGAGACCGTACGTCATGGCCTGAATATTGTCCTGGCCTAAGCCCAGGGAAACGAGGAGCTGCCACTGGAAACACAAGGCGTAAATAACGCCGAAAATACACAGAAGGTAAAATACGCGACGCCAGTTGATCTGTTGTACGAGCGAAAGCGCCAAGTGGAGTGCCGTCCCGTTGGGAGCACTGTTTTTGTGAAATAACTGCATGACGTGAAACGCTGCCTTTCTAGAGAATGTAAAGGGAAAGAACGGGATTTGTAAAGATTTTGCAAAACAGATTACATCCAGTCTATTATACATCAATCAAAGATCAATACATAGTCAATAAAGAGAAATATTCGCGGTATCAGGTCTTTTTCTGCCCGGCGGGGCTGAGAAGGCCTTTTTTCTATAACACCTTGAGGCTTCTATAAAAGAATTGCTGCCAAGGAGGCCGGGAAGAGGCATAAAATGGCCTTGGAGGAAAAAACTTCAAAAAAAATAAAAAAGTTTGCAAAAAAGACTTGCCAAACCTCAAATCACATGGTAGAATTATTCTTGTTCGAGGCACTGAACGCCTCGGCAGGAAGTGGGAAATGGCCCCGTGGTGTAGCGGTTTAACATGTCGCCCTGTCACGGCGAAGATCGTCAGTTCAAATCTGATCGGGGTCGCCATTTTTTTGCTCAGGTAGCTCAGTCGGTAGAGCAGGGGACTGAAAATCCCCGTGTCGGCGGTTCAATTCCGTCCCTGAGCACCAAATCAATTTCATATGCGGTTGTGGCGGAATGGCAGACGCGCTACTTTGAGGGGGTAGTGAACGTAAGTTCATATGGGTTCAAGTCCCATCAACCGCACCAAAACAGAAACCGGAATCCGGATAGGGATTTCGGTTTTTTTCTACATTTTGGAAAATAGATAATTGAATACCCGTTGACAAGCAGCCATGGCAGATGTATAATGCAGATGTAAGACGACAACAGATAATTGAATACCCGTTTTAAACCAAGGAGGTAACGCATATGACACAGACAGAAGCACAAAGAAAAATCGATACTATTGCCAAACGTTTCAAACAGAATAAAGAAGACCAGGTCAAGTTCGTCTTTGCCTCGTCTATCCTGATTCTGGCAGACACGGAATTTTTCAAGGAATGGATCAATCGGACAGCCGATGCACGGATCCTGGAAAAGGCATACAAGGAAAAAGGCCTCTTTACGGGAGAACAGCGGCGCTTCCTCTTTCGGGACTGCCTGAAGAGCGCCTACGCCGGTGGCGCCTTTGAACTCTACGAGCTGTACCTGGCCTTTGCCGACGATCTGGAACCACTGAAGGAAATCGTCGCAGCCTATACGGAACCTACGCGGCGCTCCAAGACCTTCAGCCCCGGCCTCAATGAACTGGCCCTGCGCATTCTGGGCCGGGCCAGTAGCGATGCCGGGGACTTCGTCGAATATTGCTGCGGCGACGCTACGGCCCTGAGCGACGCCTATATGCGCGGTCTGGCCCAGCACTATTACGGCCAGGACAGGGACGATTTCAAGACAGACATCATTGCCGCCTTGAAACGAAAAGCCCTGCACGCAGAAGACGCCATGACCATCACCAACGGCGACGTCCTCACGGAACCGGCCTGCCTGGGCGCCCATGACCTGATCTTTGCCAGCTTCCCCCTGGGCAGTCTGCGCCATCAGTCGGACGGCCTGCCTGCAGGCACGCACTATACGGGCATTCTGGACGCAACGGACGCAGAAAAAAAGGGCTTGGGCACGGAATGGAAATTCGTCCATATCCTCCTCAATTCCCTCAGCGAAAAAGGCAAAGCCGTCGCCATTATGAGCGCCAGCCTGCTCGCCTCTGAAGAGGACGCGCCCATCAGACAGCGCCTCATAGAAGACGGCAAAATAGAAACGGTCATTCTCTTTGGCAATGACGTCTTCACGACGAGCCGCACGGCCGTAGCCATGGTCGTCTTCAGCAACGGCAACCAGACGCCGCGCATCCTCGATACGCGTGACACGATGCTGACCAAGACCCGCAGCCAGGAAATCTCTCTCAGGGCTATTGGAGACATAGAAAGCCGTTATCAGGACATGTGGCATGCAACAAGACACTGCCAGATGCCGACAAAAATGGAACTGGCAGAACACGCGTACAGCCTCAGTTTCCCGGACTACATAGACCCCCTGCAGTCCGTACCGGCAGAAGCGAAAATACCCTTGGGCAGCTTGGCCGACATTACACGCGGCATTAGCGTAAAACGCATCAACGTAAATAAAGACCAGGCCAATTGCTACGTCGTACGCGTACTCCATATCAGCGATGGTCACGTCCGGGTCGGCCTCAGAGCCTGCGAGGACCTGAAAAAACCCTATCCCATCATGCCCGGCGACGTCCTCCTGGCCGGCCGGGGCACCCAAATCAAAGCCGCCCTTGTCGAAAAAGAATACGACCTGCCCGTCCTGGCCGACAACAATGTCCTCGTCATCAGGCCTCAATCCCCACGCCTGAACAGCACCTACCTCACAGCCCTATTGAACAGCCGCCTGGGCAGGGAACTCATGCAGACCCTGCAAGTCGGAGGCGACGCCATACTGAGCATTTCCCCGGGCAAACTGCGGAAACTGGTCATCCCCGTCCCCGACCGGGACATACAAGAAAAAATGGCCGCTGAATACACTGCCGCTGATAAAGAAGTACAAGCAGCGCGGGCCCAGCTATGGGAAAAACTACATGAACGGGATCAGATCATTTCCAACTATATTGAAATCGAGTGAAAAGGAGACGAATACTATGAACGAAAATGAAAAACGTAGAATGGAAGACGCCTTATTCCTGGCAGTAGCCGCCTACATCGAAGCCAAAGAACGACCGGAAAGTCAAACGTCCATCGACATTCGCTATATCGCACTCAAGGACACCTTTGCCGATGTCAACGCCTATCGCAAGAGATGCTGGGAAGAACAACAAAAACGTGGAGCCGGGCAATCCGTATAGTCAGGGAGCCTGGCGATACGATGATCAATTCCTGGACAGAAGCCCTCTGGCAGCGCCTTTGCTGCCAGAGGGCTTTTAGCGTATGCACGTAAAGCAATGATGCACATGCGGCCTTCTCTATTTCGCATAGATATATTGAAGTATTATAGGATATATACTATACTGAAAAGCAACGTCCCAGCCTTTATTTTACGAGGCCGGGTTTCTCAGAAGGAGCGGTTTATATGGACAAAAAAATATTGCTGATCAACGATATGCCAGGCTATGGCAAAGTTGCATTGCCTGCTATGGTGCCGATTTTGACACACATGAAATATGAAGTATTCAGCCTGCCTACGGCCTTGGTTTCTAATACGCTGGATTACGGTAAATTTGCCATTTTGGAAACGACAGACTATATGAAACAAGCCATCGGCGTATGGCAGCAACTGGGCTTTTCCTTTTCGGCCATCGTGACGGGCTTTATCTTTTCCCGAGCCCAGGCCGATGTCGTAGCAGCCTTGTGCAAAGAACAAAAGCAGCACGGCGTGCAGGTCTTTATGGACCCCATCATGGGCGATGAAGGCCGCCTCTACAATGGCGTAGGCGAAGAGACGATTACGTACCTACGGGACTTGGCAGGCCTGGCAGATTATATCATGCCTAACTATACGGAAGCCGCCTTTTTGGCCGGTATGCCTTGCCGCCACGATAGCATCAGTGAAGACGAAGCGCGGCAGCTCATGGATGCGCTGCGCCAGGTATGCCCTAAATCGATACTCATTACGAGTGTACATACAGAAGGGTCTTATGCGGTTTTGGGCTATGATCACAGCCGCAATACGTATTTCCAGCTGCCGTATACGCATATTCCCGTCCGTTTCCCCGGTACAGGCGATATCTTTTCGGCTATTTTGGCCGGTCAGGTCCTGCAGGGACATGATTTGGAAGCCGCAGCCTTTTCGGCTATGCAGAGTGTAGGCAGCCTGATCACAGCCAATCAGGATACGACAAACGTTATTCCCGGCATTCCTGTAGAACAGTGCCTGAATCTGGTCCAGGAAATTAGTAACATCTGAGCAAAGTACTTTCCCTTTGCCCTATATATGGTACAATAGTAAAAGCTAGGAGATGAGAATAATGGTCAATACCTTGCGGATTAAACGTATCTATGAAGCACCTGCTGCAGACGATGGCATACGTATTCTCGTAGACCGTCTCTGGCCCCGGGGCATGTCCAAGGAAAAGGCACATTTGCACGAGTGGGCCAAGGACATTGCGCCTTCGCCGGATTTGCGTACGTGGTTCGGCCACAAGCCTGAGCGGTATGAAGAATTCAGCCGCCTCTATATGGCAGAACTGGATATGAGTCCGGCTGCGGCAGATTTTGCCGACCGCTGCCGGGAAAATCTGGAACACGGTAATGTCACCCTCGTCTATGCTGCCAAGGACACGGCCCACAGTCATGCCTTAGTCCTGCAGCACTGGCTGGAGCCGCTGCTCGCCAAGTAATGGTTTTGCTTGCGGGCTGTGGCAATATGGTTAAGGAGGAATTATTGTATTTATGAGTGAATTGAAGACTTCTGTCTTTTCGAACAGCCTGCTATGGTTTGGCGCCGGTATTTCCATTGCCGAAATCCTGACGGGCATGCTGTTGGCACCCTTAGGCTTTGGCAAGGGCCTGCTGGCCATTCTCATTGGCCACGTCATTGGCGGCGTCGTCATGTTTGGCGCCGGCCTCATCGGTGCCCGGACAGGCCGTAGTGCCATGGGGACTGTAGAAATTTCCTTTGGCCGTCATGGCGCCAAGCTCTTTGCCGGCTTGAACGTCATCCAGCTCATTGGCTGGACTGCCGTTATGATTGCCAGCGCTGCCGCTGCTGCCGATACCCTGGCCGGTATGGGCATGTCCGTGTGGAGCGTGATTATCGGCGCCTTTATCGCCCTTTGGATTATTTTGGGCCTGAAGAACCTGGGCAAGGTGAACATCGTCGTCATTGCCGCCCTCTTTCTCTTGACGCTCGTCCTGAGCGGCGTCATCTTTATGGGCCAGAGCGTGCCCCAGGCCGCCGGCGATATGACCATCGGTGCGGCTATCGAGCTGACTGTCGCCATGCCGCTTTCGTGGCTGCCGGTCATTTCTGACTACACGCGCGTTGCCGCCAAGCCTGTGAAGGCGACGGCTGCCAGCTGCCTGGCCTATTTCGTTGCCAGCTCGTGGATGTTCATCATCGGTATGGGTGCAGCTCTTTATACAGGACAGGACGATATTGCTACGATTATGCTGCAGGCCGGTATGGGCCTCATCGGCATTCTCATCGTCCTCTTATCGACGGTGACGACGACCTTCCTCGATGCCTTTTCGGCCGGCGTCAGCGGCAAGAGCCTCTTGCCGGGCCTTTCGGAAAAAGCCCTGGCACTCATTGCCTGCGTTGGCGGCGTAATCCTGGCTATTGCTGTGGATGCCAATAGCTTCCAGGATTTCCTTTATTTTATCGGTTCTGTCTTTGCGCCCATGACGGCGATCCTCCTTTCGGATTATTTCATCCTGCGGCAGGATCACAGTCATCAGCCGGTGTATTGGACAAACCTCATTCTCTGGCTGGCCGGGTTTGCCCTTTACCGGGCGCTACTGGATGTGCAGACGCCGTGGGGGATTACCTTCCCGGTTATCGTCTTTGTCATGCTGGCCAGTGCCGTGATCCACAAGCTGCTGCCTCAGAAGCACGCAGCCGGTCTCTAAAACAAGAAAACACGCGTTGCCCTCGCAGGCGGCGCGTGTTTTTTATATATGGAAAAGCCCGGATGCCATGGCGTCCGGGCTGAAACAAGGAGGTTATTGAATTTCAATGGTGCCGGCCTGTTCCTGCGGCTGTGGGTCTTTCTTCGGCAGGCCAATCTTCAGAACGCCATTGCGGAATGCGGCTTTGATGCCGGAGGCGTCTATATTGTGAATGACAAACTGACGCTGGAACGCCGTGTTCATGCGTTCACGGCATACGTAGTTGGTCTGTTGCTGCTGATCATCTTTTTTGTCTTCGTGTTGTGCAGAAATGGTCAGGACGTCCTGATCATACGAAACGTGAATATCTTCTTTCAAAACACCGGGCAGATCGGTCGTTACGATGTAGGCTGTACCTGTGTCTTCAATATCGCATTTCGGCATGGTCATCTGTGCTGTACCGGAGAAGAACCCGTCATTAAAGAAATCATCAAATACGCTGGGAATAGCAAAATCATGGTGCAATACCGGAAATAAGTCTCTCATAAAAATACCCTCTTTCAACTTTTTTTGGTAATGCCTGAGATCTTTAGTATGGGTCTTAGCATTGCTTTAATTTGTTCTTTTGACCTTTCTCTGTAATCCTCTTCCTGATTACAGCTATATTATAGCCCCTGTTAGCCACCATGTCAAGTGAGTGCTAAGAAAAAAGTCAAAAAGACAAAAAATAAATCGGAATACCTATGAAATACGGTATTCCGATTGGCAATGGAGCGGCCTGGCCAACAGGCACCAGGCCGGTCAGAGGCTGCGATAATAGCGCAGGGTCTGCTGCAGGCCGTCTGTGAGACCGGTCCGGGGCTGCCACGTCAGGAGCTCCCGGGCCTTGGCGCGGCTGAGACAGGAGCGGTGGATATCACCGGGCCGGCTGTCTTCGTAGCGGATGCCGGCGTGGGCATGGGTCAGGCTTTGCATGAGCTGGGCCAGCTGGTTGAGGCTGCATTCGCAGCCACTGCTGATATTGATGGTTTCGTTGTCGCCATGCGTTAAGGCAGCGACGTTGGCAGCGGCGATATCGCAGACGGAAATAAAATCCCGCGTCTGCGTCCCGTCACCGAAGATCGTCAGGCCTTTATTTTGGATGAGGTTTTCGGCAAATTTGTAAATAACGCCGCCTTCGCCGCTGGCACCCTGGCGGGGGCCGTAGACGTTGCTGTAGCGGAGAATGGTGTAGCTTAGGCCGTGCAGCTTTTGGAAGAGGCGGATATATTGTTCACCTGTCCATTTGCTGAGGCCGTAAAAACTGTCCGGCGCCGGTATTTCCTTTTCCGAAAGGGGCAGTCTGGCGTTGCTGCCATAAATAGCGGCTGACGACGAGAAGATGAGTTTTCGCACGCCTGTTTGGCAGGCACAGGTGAGGATGTGAATGAGGCCGAGAATATTTTCGTCGGCATCAAAGCCGGGCGATTCCAGCGAGAGCGGCACCTGCGTCTGGGCCGCTTCGTGGTAGACGGCGTCGAAGTGATGAGACGCAAAAATCTGTTTTATATAGGGATTGCGGATATCGCCTTCGACAAATTCTGCCTCTGCAGGAACAAATTCCTTTTTGCCGCAGTAGAGGTTATCGAGGACGGTTACGCTATGGCCGTCCCGGATGAGGGCTTCGGCGATATGGGAGCCGATGAAACCGGCACCGCCGGTAACGAGGATCTTCATGCGCGGCCACCGTCCTTATTTTGTAAAATCGACCAGATCGCTACGTCACCAGGTAGCGTCAGCTGGTCCGGTATCAGGCCGTGGGTCAGATAGTAGTCAGTAATGGGTTCATTATCGCGCTTCGTATCGACGATGATGACGTTGTCCTTTTGGGCCAGGACATCTTCAATGGCAATGAGGGGCATGACGTTTTTGGCGTTCCAGTCCAGTTCGCCAGGCTTCATGTCTTCCAGCTTGTCTGCCGGTACGGCTTGGTAGATCTTTTTGCCGCTATAGAAAACAGCACCGGTACTATAATCCCGGTAATAGCAGATAATGACGTTATCTGTATTCATCTTGTCCAGGGCCTGGCCGATTTCCTTGCCGGACTGGTGCAGCATAACCGGCGGGGCGACGAAGAAGGCTAAGAGGACATAGACGATGCCGGCTGACCAGGCAGCCTTTTTAAAATGAAAATGCCAATGCCGGAACATGCCAGCCGTAAGAATGGAGAGAGAAAACAGCATGGGATACGTGTAGGTCGTGTATTTCGTGGCAATGAGAGAGAAAACAACGAACACGACGAGGGCGTAAACGGATAGGAGTACAGCACACGTATCGCTGCGCGTAAACGGCGGCGTATGGCTCTTCTTGTACTTCCACAGGGCGTAGGGCCAGGTGAAGCTCCACGGTGCAAAGCCAATGAAGAAAACCAATATATAAAAGTACCACACGTTTTTACTGGCGTGTTCCGGTACAGTGGCACGGAGAAAATTGTGGACGCCAAAGAAATTCATGAGAAAATCATGACCATGCAGGTTGTACATGGCGACGTACCACGAGCCGCCAATCACCAGGAAGAGCAGCAGGCCCGACAGCAAATGGACGTGCAGCAGTTCCTTCAGGTTATGGCGCAGGGCGAGGAAAATGAGGGCTGTAAGGCCCGGCAAGGCCAGGCCGATGGGGCCTTTGGTGAGGACCGCCAAGGCGGCAAAGACGTAGCAAAGCCAATACCAGCGGCGGTTTTCCGTATAGCCCAGGTAGAAAAAAGCGACGACGGCACTTTGGAATAAAAAGAGCGTCGCGTCCGTAATGACGGCCTTGGAAAGAAGCCAGCCTTCAATACTGGTCATATAGATGATGGCAGCGGCCATACCGAGGCGGCGGCCGTAGACGCGGGCGGCGAACCAGTACGTAAAGAGGACGCTCAGCGTGCCCATAATGGCGGCGGGAAAGCGGGCGGCAAATTCGTTGAAGCCGAAGACGGCAAAGGATGCGGCCAGCTCCCAATAGTAGAAAATGGGCTTATCGTACCAGTAGTGTCCATAAATCTGAGGCGAAACCCAGTTGCCGGAAAGAACCATTTCCTTGGCTGTCAAGGCGTAATTCGATTCGGCCGAGTCCGTAATGGCCAGGAAGTTGTTAGCGGCCAGAAAGAGGACCAGGGCACACAGCGTGAGCAGCACGTAGGGATGGCGCTTAAGATATTGAATAGATTGCATGAAAATACCTTCCTTCCGAGTGATGGCAACAGTATACCATTCAGTTTTTACGGAAAGACTAATGGAGTATAAAGAAATATTAAACAGATAGGCCTTTGGTTGAAGGAAGCGCCGTTCTTGTATTAAGATAAAGGAAAGGAGGTATGTCATGACTATTAAAAGACGTTTAATCATATCCTATATACTGGTCTTTGTCGTACCGATTATGATGACGGCCTTTTTGTTCCTCTTTTCTGCCGGCGGCTTGTGGCTCTTTACGCAGAGCGGCAATCACGTGTTTGTCGAGAGCCCGACGCAGTTCAACCGGGCGACGGAAGCCGTCCATCACGTTGTCTTTCGCTCTATCCGGGCCGGCCAGACGGACCCGTCAGGGTACACGTGGGTCATTGAAATGTTTTCACCCCAGCAGAGCTACGTCATTCTCAAAGAGGATAACCAGACCTATTATGAATACGGCAATGGCAAGCTGGCCAGCCGCATAAAGAACATTCCGGCCTATGTCCAGGACCGGGGCCTGACGGAAAGCAATCGCGATACGTATGTCCGCTCAGAAGACGGCCAATATTATTATTATGAAAAGCAGAATATTGACGGCCACGTCTACAGTCTCTATTTCCTTAGCCAGGAAATGCCTCATGGCACGGATGAAGCTGTCGAGCGCGCAACACGGGGGACGATCATTGCGATTATCCTGTCTTTCTTTATCCTCCTGGCCCTGACTATTTACCTCCTGACCCACTTTGTCCTGCGCTATATGCAGCGGGCCCTCGATTTACTGCAGCTCGGGTCGACCCACGTTCGCGAAGGCGATTTGCGGGGCCATCTCTATTATCCCCACGATGATGAAGTAAAGCCCGTAGTGGAAGCCTTCAACATGATGACGAAGGAACTGAACCAATCGCTGCAGGAACGGCAGCAGGCTGAAGAAAACCGCAAGGAACTCATTGCCAACATGTCTCACGATATCCGCACGCCTTTGACGGCAATCCGGGCGTACGTAGAAGGTCTCATGGACAATGTGGCCAATACACCGGAAAAGCAGGAACGCTATTTGAAGGTGATTCAGAAAAAGGCGGCCGATATGGACCGTATGATCAACCAGCTTTTCCTTTTTTCCAAGATTGAACTGGGTGAACGGGCCCTGCCTATGGAAGAGATGGACCTGAACCGCGTCGTAGCCGAGATTGTCTACGAAAATGAAGACGGCTGGCAGCGCGACGGCGCCGTCGTGACCCTGTCCCAGAGCGGTGGAACCTTGCCGGTTATGGGAAATGCTGAATTATGGCAACGGATTATTACCAATTTGGTGTCAAATAGTATAAAATATAAAACAGACAGTATTGTACAGATTCAAATTAACACGGCTAAGGCAGATGGGCGTATTTCTCTCGTCGTTGCCGACGACGGCCCGGGTGTGGCCCCGGACGTATTGCCGCGGCTGAAGGAACTCTTTTATCGTACAGATAAGGCGCGCAGCCGCACCGGTGACGGCAGCGGCCTGGGCCTGGCTATCGTCGCCAGGGCGGTCGAACTCATGGGCGGCACGCTCACGTTCTGCCTGGTAGAGCCCCACGGCCTGTGTGCCTGCCTGGAACTGCCTGAAAAAAAGGAGGAGGAACCCCATGAATGAACGTATATTAATCGTAGAAGATGATCAGGATATTGCCTTTATTGAAAAGGACTATTTGGAAATGAATGGCTATCAGGTTCACATCGCATCTGATGGCAATGAAGGCCTGCAGGAAGGCCTGAGCGGCAAATATCAGCTGATCCTGCTCGATGTCATGCTGCCGGGCATGGACGGTTTTGAAATCTGCCGGCGCCTGCGGGATAAGGTGGACGTGCCGATCATGATGGTCACGGCCAAACGGGAGGATATCGATAAGATCCGCGGCCTGGGCTTTGGTGCCGACGCGTACATTGAAAAGCCTTTTTCGCCCAGCGTCTTTGTGGCCCGCGTCAAATCCCAGCTGGCCCAGTACCAGCGCCTGAAGGGCAACGATACGCGGCGGAGCAAACGAATTACGATCGGCAATATTTCGCTCGATCCCGATACGCATCGCGTTACTGTCAGCGGTAAGGAAAAGCTGCTGCCTAATAAGGAATTTCAGGTCCTCGAATTTCTCATGCTCAATGCCGACATGGTTTTCAGTAAGGAGGCCATTTATGACAAAATCTGGGGTATGGATTCCCTGGGCAATACGGCGACCGTGCCGGTTCATATCAACCGCCTGCGTGAAGCCATTGAAAAGGATCCCAACAAACCACGTCATTTGCTGACCATTTGGGGGGTAGGCTATAAATTTAAGCCTTAGGGCCTGGGCAATAATATGATATAATAGGGGAAATATACAATCATGGGGTGGTTATATGGAACTGGAAATGGAATTTATCCGTAAATTGCCGTCACCGCAGGAGCTGCGGGAAGATCACCCGGTGCCGTCTGCTGTGTATGAGATCAAGCAGCGGCGGGACCAGGAAATACGGCGCATCCTGACGGGGGAAGATGGGCGCTTTTTGCTTATCATCGGTCCCTGCTCGGCGGATAATGAAGCGGCTGTCCTCGAATATGCGCGGCGCCTGGCACGGGTACAGGAAGAGGTAAAAGACACGCTCTATATTATCCCGCGGGTCTACACGAATAAGCCCCGTACCATCGGTGTGGGCTACAAGGGCATGCTCCACCAGCCCGATCCGGAAGGACGGGAAGATATGCTGGCCGGTATTTTGGCAATCCGGGACATGCACGTACGGGTCATTGCCGAAACGGGCTTTACCTGTGCCGAAGAAATCCTTTACCCGGAAATCCACCGCTATTTGTCGGATCTCCTTTCGTATGCCGCCATCGGTGCCCGCTCGGTCGAAGACCAGCTGCACCGCATGATTGCCAGCGGCGTCGGTATTCCTGTAGGCATGAAAAATCCCACGTCCGGTGACATTTCGGTCATGCTCAATTCCATTGCTGCGGCGCAGCATGAACAGCAATTCCTTTTCCGCGGCTGGGAAGTGCGGACCAAGGGCAATCCCCTGGGCCATGCCATCCTGCGCGGCTACGTCGACCAGTTTGGCAAAAGCCTGCCCAATTACCATTACGAAGACCTGCAGCGCCTCTTTGAGGCCTATGGCCAGCGTGACCTGGCCAACCCGGCGGTCATTGTCGACGTCAATCATGCCAATTCGGGCAAGAAGTATTTGGAACAGATCCGCATTGCCAACGATGTCCTCTACAGCCGCCATATGAACGGCGATATCCGCCGCATGGTCAAAGGGCTGATGATCGAAAGCTATCTGGAAGACGGCAGCCAGGATGTGAGCGGCGGCGTCTTCGGCAAGTCCATTACCGATCCCTGTCTGGGCTGGGAAAAGACGGAAGCCTTGCTCTTGGAGCTGGCTGACCGTGTCGAAATGTAGAAAATAGCAGGAGGGGTATGTATGCTGAAACAGGTTTCACTTTTTACGGCGAATACGAACGGCGCCTTGAGCCAGGTTACGAATGTACTGGCCCAGGCGGGTATTAATATTTTTACGATGATTGCCAGTGATAGTGCAGAATTTGGCATTGTCCGCCTCATCGTGGACGACGCAGAAAAGGCACAGGATAAATTGACGGCAGCCGGCTACCAATGCCGTATTGACCGCGTCCTTGCCGTAGACATGGCCTCAGATGAACCGGGGACGCTGGATCGGATTTTAAACAGCCTCCACCAGGCCAACGTCTTTATCAAGTATTGTTACATTTCCTTTGACCGTACCAGTGCGTCGCCGATTGCCGTCATCAAGACGGACGAACCGGAAACGGAGACCTTTTTGCGGGGCAAGGGTTATCACCTGCTCGACCGTTTCTAAGCAAGGAGTTATTTTATGGAAACCATCTATGCCATCTTGTTGGCAATTCTTGTGATTCTCAGTTCGATTTATTATTTTCGCGAATTTCTCATTGGCTTGCTGCACATGTCGCGCCATCGCCGGGAAGCCCTGCCGGTCCAGTCGGACCAGGTCGGTAACCCCGTGGGCACATGCGGCAAAAAGGTCCTGACGGTCTACTTTTCCTGGGGCGGCAATACGCGCAAGACGGCCTTTCGCGTGCACGATCTGGCCGGCGGCGATATTGCCGAAATCAGAGTGGCCCGGACCTATCCCGATGATTACAAGGGAACGACCAACCGGGCGCAGGAAGAAAAAATCCAGCGCCAGCGGCCGGACCTGCAGCCCTTTGCTGCCGTCCCGGCTGATTACGACATCCTGCTCTTGGGCTATCCCCTTTGGTGGGGCACAGTGCCCATGGCTGTGCGCACGTTTTTAGAAAGCCACCATTTAGACGGCAAGGTTATTTGTCCCTTTGCTACCAGTGGCGGCGGTACGATGGAAGACAGTGTAGAAGACCTGCGCCTGAGTGCCCCTGAAGCAGACGTACAGGACGGACAAATGCTGAACCGCCTTTGCCATTTGAAGCCGTGGCTGAAACGGAACGGGTTGCTCCTATGATAGAAATGACACTGATGCTGGGCCTGTGGGGCGTAATCAACCTGGTGACCTTTGCCATCTATGGCTTGGACAAATACAAGGCCAGACACCATAAATGGCGTATTTCCGAAGCAACACTCCTGCTGTTGGCCGCCGTTGGCGGCAGTGCCGGCGCCTTAGTCGCCATGCAGGTATTTCGTCACAAAACGCAGCACTTAAAATTTAAACTGGGCGTACCGGCCCTGCTTGTATTGCAGCTGGCCTGTCTGTACGTTTGGGGGAAATAAAAAATTAGGAACAATAAAACCGCTATATATGCGCTGTCTGCAAGAATTTGCCTTGCAGACAGCTTTTTTGATATGGAAATTAAAAACTTTTTGTAATGTAATATTGCAAATTAAAATAACAAATAACGATTATATATTAATATACGGAATAAACGTTAATAATGTTTGAAACTTAATATGATAATTTCATATGTTTACGAATTTTAAAAATATAGTAAAAATTATTGACAAAATGAGTCCAAATGATTTAGAATATATGCATAACAAAACATTGGGTAATGAGGCCCGGTTTGAGCTGTCATGGATAGTTCCGACTGGGCCTTTCGCATACCCCGTGTGATGTACTTCTTAGAAAGGAAGTGAAGGAAATGCGAGTTTTACTTACAGCTATACCTTTTATCTGGTCTGTTATCTGTCTGCCCTTCGTGAATATCTCACATCCCTTTATCTTGGGCTTGCCTTTTGTAGCCTTTTGGGAACTCTTTGGGATTCTCGTTGCCGTAGCAGCGCTGCATTTTTTGTGGAAAATAGACCATCGTCCTGGCGGTATCGCCACGAAGGATCACTTATATATGGATCCGTCTGTCAAAAAGGAAGATATACGTTAAGCGTATAGAAAGGAAGTGAAGTACATGGATAATTTCGGTCCTTTAATTATTTTATTTGCCTTTATTATAGGTATTTCTATTTTGGGCGCCATCCCGGGTCTGAAAGACCGTAAGATGAGTGCTGAAAACTGGGCCGTCGGTGGCCGTAATTTTGGCCGCTGGTTGAACTGGTTCATTATGTGCGGCGAAGTATACACGGCCTTTGCTTTCCTCGGTGCCAGCGGTTGGGCCTATGCCCGTGGCGGCCCGACGTTCTACATCCTGGCTTATGGCGGTCTGGCTTATCTCGTTGGCTACCATGTATTGCCGCGGGTTTGCGCTTTAGGTCACAGACATAAACTGGTTACGCAGGCCGATATGGTCGAATACCTCTATGACAGCCGTCCTCTCGGCATTTTTCTTTCCTGCATTGGCGTGGCCTTCCTCTTGCCGTATCTGCAGCTGCAGCTGACGGCCCTGGGCCTCATCGTAGAAGTAGCTTCCTTAGGTGCTATCGGCCGTGTTACGGCGATGCTCATTGCCTTCGTCATGGTAGCTCTCTTCGTATTCCTGAGCGGCCTCAAAGGCGTTGCCTCTACGGCAGTCTTTAAAGACGTGTGCATGATCGCAGCCATGATCGGCTTTGGTATTTATCTGCCGTACCATTATTATGGCGGTTTCACAGAAATGTTCACGACCATTGAAGCGGCAAAACCGGGATTCCTGACCTTCCCTGGTGGTACGCAGAATCTGGACGTTACCTGGGGCATGTCGACTATCCTCTTGACGGCCTTTGGCTTCTATATGTGGCCTCATTTTTCAACGAATACCTTTAGCGCCAAAGACCCGGATGTACCGCGTCATAACGCTATTTTCTTACCCTTTGCCCAGCTGGCCTTGATTTTCCCCATGCTCGTTGGCTTTACGGCTGTTATTTACTACGCCAGCAATCCTTTGCCGCAGGCTGATATGGCCTTCCTCTTCCTCGTACGGGATACTTTCCCGACGTGGGTATTAGGGATCCTCGGCGGTGCCGGTGCCTTGGCTTGTATGATTCCGGCTGCGGACTTGCTCCTTTCGACGTCCTTGCTGATTTCCCGTAATATTTACGTCAAAGGCTTCCGCCATAATGACGAAAACATTTCGCCGGAACATATGAAGAATATTGCCCGCTACCTGATCCTGGTTCTGACGGCGGTCGCTTTGTATCTCTCCATTTTCCATGCGAACCTCCTGGTTAACCTGCTCCTCACGGGGTATTCCGGTGTTACGCAGTTCTTCCCGACCATCGTCTTGGGCCTGTTCTGGAAGAAAGCCAGCAAGCTCGGTGCCGTATGCGGCCTCGTTGTTGGTGAAGCTCTCGTATTCCTGCTCATCCTGAGCAAAATGGATCCGTTCCCCTTGGGCGCCTTCCATGTCAATGCCGGCTTCTTTGCCCTTTGCATGAACGCTCTCGTCTTTGTTATCGTCAGCTTGCTCAGCAAATCGGGCAAGACCAAGATGATCTAAGCTTCATATGTGCTGTGACATACGCAGCATAATAAAAATGGATTTCTGACCTGTATGGTCAGGAATCCATTTTTTATGGTGTAGTACTTGGGCTGGAGAATATAAAAAAGCTGTGCCAATGAAGAGCAATCCTTCTTGGCACAGCTTTTTACTTTTGTATAGCCCGTTGGCGAGTAGGTATTACATACCGCGCAAACCTAACTGGACGGGATCTTCCGTGTTTTGTGTGAAGTCGATGTGGGGCTGGTCCTTTAAGAGCTCCAGTGTATAGCCTACACCGGCAGCGGCGCCGGCGCGCAGGCCTTCTTCGTCGATATCAAATTGCGGCGTATGATGGTTGCCGCCACAGCCCTTTTCCAGGTTCTGAATCCCCGTAAAGGTAAAGACGCCCGGGAAGAGGGACAGTGTCAGACCGAAGGTTTCCGAAGCCATCCAGGCTTCAACGGGGTAGAGATGATCTTTGCCCATGTATTTTTCGATAGCCTTTTCGGCGTAGTCCACGCACACGTCGTTATTGCGTACTTCGAGCAGGGGCTGCTTCATACGTACGATTTCATAGGTGCAGCCATAGGTGTCGCATTCGTTCTGCAGCATCTTCGTCAGATCTTCAAAGGCCTTCTTGCCAGCCTTTTCGTAGCTGAAGAAGCGGGACGAACCGCCGAAGAAGAGCTCGTTAGGAATGACGTTATATACCGAGCCGGCCTGGACGGTACCGATGGAAATGGTCAGGCATTCCGACGGATTAATCTGCCGCATGCGCCAGGCCTGGAGGTTGCCGTAAAAGGCGTGGAAGCAATCAATAGGGCTCTGGGACAGATCAGGACGAGAGCCGTGACCGCCGTGGCCTTTGATCTTGATCTGGAAGGCAAAGCCGCCAGCCATAGCGGCACCGTGGACGACACCTATTTTGCCGGCCGGAATATCCCAGCGTACGTGCGTGCCGTAGCAGTAGTCGATGTGCTGTTTGACCAGGTAGGGCATGAGGTGCTGTGTCGCATCAGAGCCTTCTTCAGCCCGTTCGAACATGACGATGACCCGGCCGGACCATTGGTCTTTGATTTCCTGTAATACCTTGGCTTCTGTCAGGACCATAGCCATGTGGCCATCGTGGCCGCAGGCGTGCATGACACCGGGTTTTTTGGAAACGCAGGCCCGCTTTTGGCTCAGGTTGGTATCTGCTTCCTGTATGGGCAGGGCGTCAATATCGGTTCGCAGGAGTACTGTTTTGCCCGGTCCGTTTTCGATAAAACCGAAAACGCCGCCGTGCGGTACGACTTCTGTACGCAGGCCGTATTCTTCCAGCTTCTTCTGGATATACTCGCAGGTTTCGTCTTCCACGTTGGATAATTCCGGATTTTCGTGGAAATAGCGACGCAAAGCAACCAGTTCATCATAGTGTTTGTTTACTAATGCTTGTACATCGATCATAGTGATCAATCCTCCCCCTGATGAGTGTAGTAATCTGTATTTGCAGACGCCGGAGGGTGCCTGCAATACAATGTAAGTATAACACTTGTATAAATGAAATAAAAGAAATAGCAGTAAATCTATTAAAAATTTTAATTGATATCCAATGATAAAGGAAATAGACCGGCATACAGGCTTCTGGTGCAGCGGCAGGCTGCCTGATTTTTTACGGTAAATTTACGGTAAAAATGTTTGACAATCCTTTCTTTTGCGCCTATACTAAGTCCTGCAAAAGAACAACTCCGGTAGGTGAGGCTACTACAGGGATATGGACTGCTGCCGCAACAGGATGGAGACATCCCGCGCCGGTTTGAACAGGTTGTATCGACTAAGGTACAACATAACGCAGTTACACCGCCCTCTAGAGCCAAAGCTCGTACGGCGGTCATAGCAGACATACGATGTATATCTACGCCGTCCGGGCTCTGTCCGGACGGCGTTTTTTGTGCCGATTTCTCAAGGAAAGGATGGTATCAGATAATGGATAGTTCTGATGGGGGCAGTCCGTCACATAGGGTAACCGTAACCGCAGCCTGGTCTGGTACCAGGCTCCGTACGGGAAACCGGCACTGACCGGAATACCTCCTTAGTGTTTTTTGATTAAGGAGAAAAAGAAATGAAAAAGAAAGTCATGGATAAGAAAGCACAAGCTGCAGCGGCTGCTACACAGGCAGCCCTCCAGGCAGAAGCGGCGCTTACCGTAACGGACCTGCTGCGGCAGCTGGGCACGTCCCCAGACGGCCTGAGCGAAGCAGAAGCAGCACAGAGCCGGGAAACGAACGGCGAAAACCAGGTCACACGGGAAAAGAAAAAGTCCATAGGCCGCCGTCTGACGGAAGCCTTCGTCAATCCCTTTACGATCATCCTCGTCTTCCTGGCGGCTGTTTCTGTCGTGACAGATATAATCATCCCGATCATGCAGCACAATATGGACGACTACAATCCGGCTACGGTCATCATTATTTCCGTGTTGGTCATCCTTTCGGGGACCCTGCGCTTCGTCCAGGAAACGCGCAGTGGTGATGCGGCTGCCAAGCTCCTGGAACTGATTACGACGACCTGCACGGTCATCCGCAAGGGCGAAGGGAAGAAGGAAATCCCCTTGCAGGACGTTGCCGTCGGTGATCTCGTCTTTCTTTCAGCAGGAGATATGGTACCGGCAGACGTGCGCATTATAGAAGCGAAGGATCTCTTCGTCAGCCAGGCCTCCCTGACCGGTGAAAGCGCACCTCAGGAAAAGGTGCCAGCTGTCGCAGCCGGTCATGAAGCCGTAACGGAACTGACGAACCTGGCTTTTATGGGGACGAACGTCATCAGCGGCTCTGCTACAGGCGTAGTCCTGCGCAATGGCGACCGCACCCTCTTTGGCAGCCTGGCCAGCTCTATGGCCCAGGAAGCACCGGAAACAAACTTTACGAAAGGCGTCAACTCCGTGTCGTGGATCCTCATCCGCTTCATGCTGGCCATGGTGCCCTTCGTCTTCATCATCAACGGCCTCACCAAGGGCAACTGGATCGCTGCCTTCCTCTTCGCGATTTCCGTAGCCGTCGGCCTGACGCCGGAAATGCTGCCTATGATTGTCACGACCTGTCTGGCTAAGGGAGCCGTTTCCATGTCGGAAAAGAAGACTGTCGTCAAGAGCCTCAACTCCATTCAGAGCTTTGGCGCCATGGACGTTCTCTGTACGGATAAGACAGGTACCCTGACGCAGGACCGGGTGGCTCTCGAATACCACCTCAACGCCTTTGGCCAGCCGAGCCAGCGCGTATTGCGCTATGCCTATTTGAACAGCTATTTCCAGACGGGCTACAAAAACTTTATGGACCGTGCCGTCATCGCCCGGACAGAACGGGAAGAAACAGAAGACCCGCGCCTCGTCGATTTGTCTGAAACGTATACCAAGGTCGATGAAATCCCCTTTGATTTCTCGCGGCGCCGCCTGTCGGTCCTCGTGCGTGACCGCGCTGGCAGCACACGCATGATCACCAAAGGGGCCGTAGAAGAAATGCTCGCTATTTGCACCTATGCCGAACAGGGCAGTGACGACGTACCCCTTACGGACGACCTGCGCCGGCAAATCCTGTCCGTAGCAGATAAGCTTAACGACGAAGGCATGCGCGTCATCGCCTTAGCCCGCAAGAACGATCCTGCACCGGTTGGCGCCTTTGGCGTCAAGGACGAAGGGGACATGATCTTCATGGGCTACCTGGCCTTCCTCGATCCGCCTAAGGATACGGCCATGACGGCTATTGCCGCCCTGAAGGACCACGGCGTCGTCACCAAGGTCCTCACAGGGGATAACGAAAAGACGACGCGCTGCATTTGCCGCCAGGTCGGTCTGCCTGTAGACCACATCCTCTTAGGCAGTGATCTTGAAAACATGGATGACGAAACGCTCCAAAAGGAAGCAGAACGGACGACGGTCTTTGCCAAGTTATCGCCGGACCAGAAAGCCCGCGTCGTCACAGCCCTGCAGGCAGCCGGCCATACCGTAGGATTCATGGGCGACGGCATCAACGATGCACCGGCCTTAAAGCTCGCCGATATCGGTATTTCCGTCGACAGCGCCGTCGATATTGCTAAGGAATCGGCCGACATCATCCTCCTGGAAAAGAGCCTCATGGTTCTCGAACAGGGCATCATCGAAGGCCGCAAGACCTACGCCAATATGATCAAATACATCAAGATGACGGCGTCGTCTAACTTTGGTAACATGTTTTCCGTCCTCGCCTCCAGCGTCCTCCTGCCGTTTTTGCCCATGATGAGCCTGCAGCTCATTATCCTCAACCTGGTCTATGAAATTTCCTGCATTGCCATCCCCTGGGATAACGTCGATGAAGATTACCTCAAGGTACCGCGCAACTGGGATGCCTCTACTATTGGCAGCTTCATGATCTGGCTGGGACCGACGAGCTCCGTTTTCGACTGGATTACGTACCTCGTCCTTTATTTTGTTATTTGCCCGTACTTCGTATCCGATGGCCTTACGTACCATCAGATTGCCACGACGGCCATGATTACCAGCGGCCCCATGGCCGGCCTCAGTGTCCGTGATGCCTATGAAGCCATGTTCCAGGCGGGCTGGTTTGTCGAATCCATGTGGACCCAGACACTGGTCATCCACATGATCCGCACGCCGAAGATCCCCTTCCTGCAGAGCCATGCGTCGGCTACGCTGACGACGCTCACCTGCGCCGGCATTGCTGTCCTGACGGCACTGCCTTTTACGCCCATTGCCCGGGATTTGGGTTTCGTCGCCCTGCCGGGACCGTATTTCTACTTCCTCGCCGTCGTCGTCATTCTCTACATGCTCTTGGCGACGAGTGTCAAGAAAGCCTACATCCGTCATTATGGCTCCCTCCTTTAGGAACGGCCTGTTCATAGAAAGGAGAACTGCTATGCTTCTTATTGATCCCATTTTCTGGATTGGCCTGGGGGCCATTGCTGCACTGGTCTGCGTCATGCAGGTCTTATGCTGGAAGGTCCTTTCCAAGGCCTGAGCTAGCGATACAAAAGAGGTACTTCGCCACTGTGGTGAAGTACCTCTTTTTCGGTGCCTCCTAAAAGAGCAGGTCTAATTGGTCTGTCGATTTTTTTTCTAATTCCTGGTGCAGACAGGCTAAAAAATTCTGGACGCTCTGCCGTTTGTAGGCTGACTGCCTGACGACACAATACATAAGCCGTTTGGGAATTTTAAAGCGTGTCTGGCACCTGCGGATATGGGTGTTGTCAGCAATTTCTTCAGCTGCACTCAAGGGCACGATGGCCCAGCAGTTCTCTAAGGACGTAAACATTTGGAAGTTGCTCATGGTGGTCAGCTTGGCCAGAGGCTGTTCGGCCTGGCCAAAGGTTTTTTGGTGCCATTCCTGCATGGAATCGCTCCATTTGGCGGAGATTTCCCGATTGGGCAGCAGCTGGTTTTGTGAGACCGGATCTGTATAGCTGGAATTTACAGAGCAGATGATGACCATGGGCTCACTGAAGACGGGAAAAATAGAAAGGGAGCTCTCTATTTGGACGTCGCTGTGAAACATGATGTCCATGAGGTTGTCTGTCAGTTTTTTATTGGCAAAGGCCGGCGCATTGTCGGCTTCTTCTATTTCCAAGCGGTACATAGGGTATTGGCGCAAGAACTGCTCGTATACAGGTGGGAAGAGATACGTGCCTACGCTGTTGACGACGGTAATGCGCAGCTCTTCCGGCTCCTTCTTTTGGCGGATTGAGAGCATGTTGTGCGTAATGTCGCGATACTGGCAGGCATACTGATAGAATTGTACCCCTTCTGGGGTCAATTCCAGTGTCCGCGTGCCATTGCGGCGGAAAAAGAGCTGGCAGCCAATGTTTTCTTCCAGCTTTTTCAGGCGCGTACTCAAGGAAGACTGGGTAATATGCAGGGACTCGGCCGCCTTGGAGATACTCTTATGCCAGCAAATCGTCAAAAACGTTTCAATTTCTAAGTCTGTCACAGCCAGGGCCCCTTTATCGCGTGGATATATTCACTAGATTACCGATAGAGAAAAATACAATAGTATATATATCTAATAAAATAGAATAAAAACATAAAAAGTAAAATAAAACACAAAAATAATATGGTCTTTCATCCATATTATATAACATCGAATTCAACCATGCAAAATACTAAACTTATAAATATATAAAAGTTATTTACTAGCTTATTCTTAAAATATAACTGATAAAATAAATAATTCATTAGTATTTATGTTGATAAATATAAAATGCAATAAATATATAGATAAAGAAAAGGAGATTTCTTCTCGTAATTGGGACAAGAAAATTTAAAACCTGTTTTAAGTATTACTTAAAAGAATTTATATATTGATTTGAATGAATATATAAAAACGTAAACTTGAATTTTACAGGTATGTAATTATTCGCTACAATAAAAGAAAGTAAACACCGGTGTAAAGAAAGCTTGAATTTTATACGTACGTAGACATCTATATTTCTATTTTAAAGGACGTGTGCACGAAATCTTTTTTTGAAAATTGTATATTTGTGGAGGTGTAGTTGTATGGAGTTTTTTGGCTTAATTGCTAAGGGCATGATGGCATACGCCGACTTTGTTTGGGGTTGGCCCTTATTGATCGGTACGTCGTTTGTCGCCGTATTCCTGTCTGCCCGTCTCGGTTTCTTCCAGTTTGCCTATTTTGGTCACGTCATGAAGAATACCTTTGGCAAAATCTTTGACAAAGGTTCCGGTGAAGGCAATATCAACCCCTTTAAGGCAGCCTGTACGGCCTTGGCCTCGACCTTGGGCGTTGGCAACATTGCCGGCGTTTCTGTAGCTATTGCTACAGGTGGTCCCGGCGCTGTCTTCTGGATGTGGTTCATTGCCATGCTCGGCTTGATCGTTAAATTCTCCGAAGTAACCCTCGGCCTGGCTTATCGTGAAAAAGACCCGGTATCCGGTGTTTGGCACGGCGGTTTCCCGTGGTACGTCAAACACGGCCTGGGCGATAACTGGCGCTGGCTCTCCGTCATCTGGGCTGTTACCATGGCGGCTGGCATGATGTTTGCCCCGTCCATTCAGGCAGCGGAAATTTCTAACGCTATCAACACGGCCTTTGCCGTCAATCCGTATATCGTCGGTATTACCGTTGCCGTTCTCATGGCAGCTGTACTCCTGGGCGGCTTGAAGAGCGTATCGAACTTCGCCAATCTCGTCGTTCCTTTCATGGCTATCATTTATATCATTGGTGCCCTCTTTGTTATCATCGTCAACATCGACATGATTCCCCATGCCTTTGCCTTGATCTTCAAGGATGCTTTTACAGGCGCTGCTGCTGAAGGCGGCTTTGCCGGCGGCACGGTCATGCTAGCAGTCCGCTGGGGCCTGGCCCGCGGCATTTATTCGAACGAAGCCGGTACTGGTACCGCACCGCTGGTTCATTCGTCTTCGTCTGTAAACCACCCGGTAAAACAGGGTCTCTGGGGTATTTTCGAAGTATTCTTCGATACGATCGTCGTTTGCACCATGACGGCTATGGTCGTCATGACGTCCGGCCTCTGGACGTCCGGCGCTTCCGGTTCTGCACTGACGACAGCCGGCTTTGCTGCAGCCTTTGGCAGTGACGCAGCAGCGGCTATCTTCATTTCTGTTATCATCGCTTTCTTCGCCTTTACGACGTGCGTCGTCAACATTTACTACGGCGGCATCTGCTTGAACGCCCTGGGCATTGAAGGCATTTGGATTAAGATTTATTATGCTGTAGGCTGTGCCTGGGCCATCGTTGGTGCCATCGGCGCTGCTAAGACACTGTGGTCGACGTTCGACTTCTTCTACGGCACGTGCGTCATTTGCAACCTCATCGTCATCTTCCTCTTGAGCGGCAAGGTAAAACTCCTCGTCGACGATTACAAGAAACACTTAAAGGATGGCAAGTGGGATGCGTCCGCTGCCGATTGTGTAGCCCGCCTGGGTATCTGGCGCGATGAAGTGACACTGAAAGAAGAAGCACAAGGGAAGTAAGCAATACATTATGGAAATAAAGAGGCGATTGAAATGAAAGAGTTGGCAACACGAATCAGAACATTAAAGGGATCGGCTATCCGCCGCATGGTAGGCAAATCGTACGGTATGGATAATGTTATCAGCTTTGCGTTGGGGGAACCGGATTTTGTGACGCCGCCGCATATTATTGATGCAGCGATTAAAGCTTTAAAGGAAGGGAAGACTTTTTATACACCGAACGCCGGCATTCCGGCCTTGCGCGATGCCATTGCCGACTCGTACGTAAAGCGCGGCATGTCGTATACGCGGGACAATGTCATCATTACCGTTGGCGGTACAGAAGCGCTGCTCCTGTCGGCCTTGACACTTTTCGACGAAGGTGACGAAGTCATCGTTTCTAATCCCTATTGGGCCAATTATGCCGGTTTGGCAACGGAAATGTATGCTACGCCGGTATTGGTGGACGTCGATGAAAAGAACGATTTCATGTTTGATCCGGAAGAACTGGAAAAGGCCATTACGCCGAAGACCAAGGCCATTATGATGAACTTCCCGTCCAATCCGACAGGCGCGTTAGCGACGCGGGAAAACCTGGAAGCTATCGCTAAGATTGCCGTGGCTCATGACTTATACGTCATTACAGACGAAATGTACCATCGCCTGCTCTACACGGATGATGCCTTTGTTTCCCTGGCAGAAATGCCGGGCATGAAGGAACGGGCCGTCATCGTCGATGGTTTTTCCAAGACCTATGCTATGACAGGCTGGCGTATTGGCTACGCCGTAGGCAATAAGGATGTCATTGCCGGCATGATCAAAATGCAGGAATCGGCTGTTTCCTGTGTCTTCGAACCGGTACAGCTGGCCGCTTTGGCAGCCATTACGGGTGATCAGCAGCCCGTGGCAGACATGCTCAAGAAGTATAAAGAAAGACGGGCCCTGATCTTAAACGGCCTGAACACCATGATGGATGGAAAGATTACGTGCCGGGAACCTTTAGGTGCCTTCTACGTATTCCCCAATATTACGAAAACAGGCCTTTCGTCAGAAGAATTCTGCAACCGGCTCTTAGAAGAACAACACGTCGTAGCCGTGCCGGGCACGGGCTTTGGCAGCAACGGCGAAGGCTTTGTCCGTCTGTCCTATGCGACGAGTGAAGAAAAGATCCGCGAAGGCTTATTGCGTATCCAGTCGTTTATCCGTTCTCTTTGACGGCACACCTCCTTGCCAGAGAGACGAACGCGTTTAAGTATATGCCTTAACCACACAAAAAGGACGTTTCCCCTTTTAAGGAAACGTCCTTTTTGTGTGCCTGATCAGGCATTATCTGTATCTTCTGTTTTTTCTTTTTTGCTCAGGCCGTTGAAGATAAGGTTCAGGACGACGGCGGTGATACTGCCCAGGGTAATGCCGCTGTGCAGGACGATCTGGGACCACGACGGAAAGGCGTGGAAGAAATTCGGTACGGTCAGGGTAATCATGCTGACACCAATGCTGATAGCGACGAGCATGAGGTTGTAATTGCCTTCGAAGTTTACCTTGGAAAGGGCCCGGACACCACTGGCGATGATCATGCCGAACATGGCAATGCCGGCGCCGCCGAGAACGGAGTTAGGAATGCAGGCGACGATGGCGGCCATTTTAGGCAACAGGCCCAGGCAGATGAGGATCAGGCCCGAAGCGGTGACGACGAAACGGCTCTTAATGCGCGTCAAGGCGATGAGGCCTACATTCTGGGCAAAGGCCGTGTAGGGGAAGCTGTTGAAAATGCCGCCAATACAGGTAGACAGACCGTCTGCGCGAAGGCAGCGGGCCAGTTCCTTGCGGCCAATGGGTTTATCGACGATTTCGCCGATTGCAATGCAGTCGCCTGTCGTTTCTACCATGGTGACGAACATGACGATGACCATGGAGAGGACCGAGCCGATATCAAAGACAGGGAAGCCGAAGGAAAACGGCGTGACGATGTCAAACCAATTGGCCCGTGTGACTTCGGCAAAATGAGCCTGGCCGAGGATGGCCGCCACAATCGTGCCGCCAATGAGGCCGATGAGTACGGCAATATTGCTGATAAAGCCTTTGCCGCAGCGGTAGAGCACGAGGACGATGGCCAAGGTGATGAAGGCCAGGAAGAGGTTCATCGGCCCGGCAAAGTCCGGAGACTGAGGACTGCCGCCACCGCCGATCCAGACGACGGAAACCGGCAAGAGGGTAATGCCGATGATGGTAATGATCGTGCCTGTAACGACAGGCGGGAAGAGGCGGATAAAGCGGCTGAAGAAGGGCGCCACGAGGAACGTCACCAGGCCGGCGGCAATAATCGCGCCGTACATAGCCGGCAGGCCGTGCTGGACACCGATGAGGCACATCGGTGTGACGGCGGCGAAGGTAACGCCCTGGATCATAGGAATACGGGCACCGACTTTCCAGAAACCGAGGGTTTGAATAAGTGTGGCAATACCACAGGTGAATAAGTCGGCGTTGATCAGGTGAATCAGCTGTTCAGCCGGCAAATTGAGGGCCTGGGCCAAAATAATCGGTACGGCGACGGCACCGGAATACATGGCCAGGACGTGCTGTAAGCCATAGGCGAAGAGCTTGCTGACAGGCAATATTTCGTCTACAGGATGCACAGAAGGAGTTGGTGTGAGAGAGTCCATGGTTTCACCTCAGGATTGGGAATGAAGGAAAGTGATAAGATTCTTGAAACATTGTTAAATTATAGCATATTTCCGGGCAATAACAACTTTTTTTTGACCAGGCCCTGTTTCTTGATGGATTAGCTGGATAAAAAGAATGCCGTTCCTACTATGGGAACGATAATTACATGAAACGAAGAAATATAATCTTGCAGAAGGAACACGTGTTTATTAAAATTAGATTAAAAAAGAGCGTTTCCTGTTGGCACGCTGGGATAAAACTAGTATGATAAACATATTCACTAATGTTTTTATGTTTTTATAGGATTCTTTTTTCGGAAAGAAGGTGCACTATGGAAAGTCGTGATAGTTTTAAATCAAGACTAGGGTTTATTTTGGTTAGTGCCGGGTGCGCCATTGGTATTGGCAATGTATGGAAGTTTCCGTATATTACAGGGCAATACGGTGGCGCTGTGTTTGTCCTTTTTTATTTAGCCTTTTTGGTACTGATGGGCATTCCCGTCATGACCATGGAACTGGCCGTTGGCCGGGCCAGTGGTAAAAGCGTGCTCCTCGGCTTCCGCAAGCTGGAAAAGCCGGGAACGCCGTGGCATCTGCACGGCTGGGCCAGCCTCCTGGGCTGCTTTGTCCTCATGATTTATTACACGACCATTTCGGGCTGGATGCTCGATTATTTCTATAAGTTTTTGACGAATTCTTTTGCCGGGGCAACGCCGGAAGTCGTCGCCCAGACCTTTGATGCCATGATTGCCAACCCGCTGGAACTGACGGTCTTCATGGGTATTACCGTTCTGGCCGGCTTTTTCATCTGTTTTGGCGGTGTCGAAGAACGCCTGGAAGGCGTGACCAAGGTCATGATGATCGGCCTCCTGGGCCTTATTGTCATCTTGGCCATCAACAGTGTCCTCTTGCCCGGGAGCAGCGCCGGCCTTTCCTTCTACCTCATGCCTGATTGGGATAGAGCCATCGAAGCAGGCCTCGGCAATGTGGCTACGGCGGCGATGAACCAGGCTTTCTTTACCCTTTCTCTGGGCATGGGTTCTATGGAAATCTTCGCCAGCTACATGTCCAAGAATAACGGCCTGACGGGGGAATCCATGCGCATCGTTGCCCTCGATACGTTCGTAGCTATTATGGCAGGGATGATTATTTTCCCGGCTTGTTTTGCCTTTGGCGTAGAGCCCGATGCCGGTCCGTCCCTGATCTTTATTACCTTGCCGAATATTTTCATCAACATGTCGTGGGGCCAGTTCTGGGGTGTACTCTTCTTCGTCTTCATGACCTTTGCCAGCTTTTCTACCGTTACGGCTGTCTTTGAAAACCTCATTTGCACGTGCATGGATAACTTTGGCTGGAGCCGCAAGAAAGCCGTCTATATCCTGTTGCCGGCTATCTTCTTCTGCAGCCTGCCGTGCGTCCTGGGCTTCAACCTTTGGCAGGACGTGACGCTCATCGGTGACCGGGGCATCCTCGATAGTGAAGACTTTATTGTCAGCAACCTGATTCTGCCTATTGGTTCCCTCATCTTTGCCCTCTTCTGCTCGTGGAAATACGGCTGGGGCTTTGATGGCTACTTGAAAGAAGTAAACACAGGTGATGGCCTGAAAATGCCTGCCTGGGTACGGCCGTATTTCAAATATGTCCTGCCTGTCCTCATTGCCGTCATCATCGTGCGCGGTCTGATCTAATAGAAAAAAGAGATATTGCCTGGATGTGTTCCTTGGCAACATCTCTTTTTTTTACGGCTGTGCCTGGCCGGTGACACTGGCCCACTGTTCATTAATCGCTTCAGCCATGAGCTGTTTGCCCCGGCTGTTTAAGTGAATGCCATCGATGCCCAGCTCGTAAGGCAGGTCGTGGTCTTCGGGTATTTTTGTCGCCAGGTCAATATGGGGCTGCCGGCGGATCCATTCGTTGACCTTTTGGAAGCGTTCCCGCCAGTTTTCGGCTGTAGGCTCGTTGAAGGCGCGCTTGATGTTTTCCGGATTCAAGGGCGGCAAGGTCAGGAAAACCGGCTGGATGCCATTTTCCCGGCACTTTTCTTCGATGCTTGCCAGATTGCTGATAACCTCGTCGGCACTGGTCCAGCCGCGCAGGCTGTTGCTGCCTGTCATGATGATGAGATAGCGCAAATGGAAGGGCAGGACATCCCGGTCGAAGCGGTCCAGTGTCATTTGGCTCGTGTCACCGCTGTCAGAGAGGTTGATCGTATCGAAATCCAGGTAATATTGGTAGCTGTATTCCCAGTCTGACGGGGAATAGGATAAGTCGCCGCCACCGTGGCTGATGCTGTCGCCCAGGGTGCCGACCGTATAAGGTTTGTCAGGATTGATGCTCATAGGCTGGGGCGGGCAGAAAACACCGAGCGGCTGGCCATTCTTGTCCAAAGCCCGGACGCGCCAATAGAGCAGCTGCGTAGATATGCGGGGACTGTCGTCATACCAGTCGAACCAATGGGACACGCCGCGGCCCATGACCTGGCTGTCTGCTGCCGGTTCGTCCGGCCGGACATTGGCATCGGTGAGGATTTCTACATCATATGTCGCAGCGTTGTGTACGGGTACCCAGTTGTAGACCGGGTAGAGGAGGGCCGTACCGTTGCCTGTATTAAAGTGGCTCAGCGGTTCCGGATATAAAGGCGTCTGCACGGCCGGGTCGACGTACATCGTTTCTGCCGGCGAATAGGCTGTTATAGGCTGATTGTCGAAATTGAGGGCCCGCACGCGCCAGGTTACGTCGCCTTTGGGCGTGTTGGCCGGCAGGGCTGCGTTATAGCCAGCGACGAAGATATGCGCGTCGTGGATCGGTGCGGCGTTGGGTACGTCAATTTCGATTTCATAGGCTACGGCGCCTAAGACCTTGTCCCAGCGCAGCGTCGGGTGCAGGGAGGCCGGATTTTCTGCCGTGTAATGGGAAAGAATTTGCGGCGGTTCGTGGTCGTAGATTTCCCGTACCTCGTCAAGGGGAATTTCCCGTATTTCCGCTGTTGTGGCGGGTTTATCTGATAGCGGCGCCTGGGCCGGCTGGGCGGCTGTCGCCGTGGCGGTCAGGCAGAGGGCAGAAAGGAAAAGTAAAAGCGTACGGTTTATAGACATAAAGGCCTCTTTCTTTTTCGTGAAAAAATAGATGGACGATACTTCTTCTTGTATTCTAGAGAAAAGTGTCCTGAATTTCAAGAGGCCCTTTTAGCCCTATAGAAAGGATGCTGGCTTCAGCAGGCAAAGAGGCGTATAATGAGAAAAATGTAAGCTTCCAATACGCAAAAAAACGGAGATGATACGCACTATGGCGGCGCTGCATTTATCGGTCTGGCATATTATAATTTTATTGGCTACAGTGGTACTGGTCATCGGCACAGGCTTTTATGTGGGACGGTCTGTCCGCTCGGCTGATTCGTACAGCCTCAACGGCCGTTCGGCCGGTCCCTGGCTCGTGGCCGGCTCCATTGCCGGTACCGTAGTTGGCGGCGGCTCTACTGTGGGCACGGCGCAGTTTGCCTTTTCCTTTGGTCTTTCGGCATGGTGGTTTACCCTGGGTGCCGGCCTGGCCTTTTGTCTCATGGGGCTTTTTTACGCCAAGCGTCTGCGGCGTACGAATTTGACGACGATTCCCCAATATTTGTCCCTCCATTATGGCAAACGGGCTGAAGAAGCGGCCGGTATTATTTCCTCTGTAGGGATCCTCTTCAGTGCCGTTGCCAGCTGTATCCCCGGTATTGAAATCATTGCCGCCCTCTTTCGTATTTCTGCCTGGCAGGCAGCCCTCGTCCTGATCCTGCTCGTGGCGGGCTACACTTTTTTCGGGGGCATGAAGAGTGCCGGCGTAGGCGGCATCCTGAAGATGGCGATTATTTGGGTTTCTCTCGCTATTGCCGGCGGTTCGGCGGCCTACAGCCTCTGGTCGCTGCCTACCTTAGGCGTCAGCTTTCCTGCGTCTGCCTTTAACCTCTTTGGCCAGGGCGGCAGTACGGCCTTGGCGAACCTCCTGGCCCTCATCGTCGGTATTTTCTGTACGCAGACCTACATTCAGGCTGTCTTTTCGGCGTCGAAACCGGCCGTGGCTTCCCTGGGCTGTTTCGTCGCGGCGTTGATCGTCATTCCCGTAGGCCTGCCTTCTGTCAGCATCGGCATGTATATGTACTATTTTGCGCCCCAGTCGCTGCCGGTACTGGTCCTGCCCTTATATCTGACGGAGCATCAGCCGGTCCTCGTCGCCGGCGTCGCCTTAGGCGGCATTATGCTCAGCCTCATCGGCTCCATTGGCGGCTTGTCCCTGGGTATTGGCACGATGGTGTCGCACGACATCCTGTCGCCGCTATTGGGAATCCGGGAGGATAAAAAGCTGCTGCGCCTGACCCGGGCCAGTGTCCTCGGCGTCATGGTCGTCGCCTGCGGCATCGCTATTGTCAACCAGGATACGGAGGTTCTCTTTTGGAATTATCTCTCTATGGGCTTGCGCGGTGGCGGTATTTTCCTGCCCCTGACGCTGGCTGTCTTTTGGCCGGGTCACGTGAAGGCCCTGTGGGTCGTCCTTTCTATGCTGGGCAGTACGGTGGCAGCCATGCTCGCTTCTACAGTTATTCCGTTGCCCTTTGATCCGCTTTTTGCCGGCCTCTTGGTGAGCCTGGCTCTCCTCGTACCGGGACTTCGCTGGCAAAAGCAGCCGCTTCTCGTACAGGAACGGCGTGAATAGTGTGTGCGTAGTACTTTATAGCGACAAAGAAGCCGCAGCGGGAAGCAGTCCTGCTGCGGCTTTTATCAATTGGCCGGGTCTTTTTTTTCTGTTTCTTTTTCTTCTGTTGCCGGTGCCGGCGCCTGGACGTAGACTACGCGCTGCGGGAACGGAATATCGATGCCTTCGCTGTCAAAGCGGTCTTTGACGCGGGACATGGTGTCGTAGAATACAGGCAGGTAGTCGTCGCCATGTACCTGGGGATAGGCGACGATGCGGACGGAGCTGTCGGCAAATTCCTTAATGCCAATTTCCAATGTATCGTTATTGAGGATGCGCGGATCAGAGCGGAAAATATCCTGGAGTACGGCAATGGCGTGGTGATGATCGTTCTGATAGCCTATGTCGAAGAGAAATTCAATGTAGCGGTCTTGCTGATAGGAACTGTTCGTGACCTTCGTCGATGTAATGACCGAGTTGGGAATAAAGACTGTACGGTTATCCTTGGTAATGATCGCCGTATTCAGCATCTGAATGCCTTTAATGCTGCCGCTCACGTCGTTAATGGAAACCCAGTCACCGGCCTTGAAGGGCTTAAATATAAGAATCAGCAGGCCTGAAGCAAAGTTGGACAGGTTGTTTTGCAGGGCCAGGCCGACGGCGAGGCCGAAGGCACCAAAGGCGGCCAGGAAGGAGTCCGTCGGAATACCGGCCTTATTGAGGGCCGATAAGAGGACGATGGCCATCATGGCATAGTAGACCAGCTGGCTGACAAAGGTAATGACCGTGTGGTCGTAATTGGCATGGGTCATCATGCGGACGGCTATATTTTTTAAGCCTTTGGCAATATAGAGGCCGATGATGAAGATGACGACGGCATAGATGATGTCCGGACCGTGATTGATGAGGATTTCCTTCATCTGATCCAAGGCAGTGACACTCTGGGTCACCTGATTTTGTACATCTGTGCGTACAGCTGAAGCTGCTGTATCAGCCGTATTGGAAGCTAAAGCCATGGGCACTTCTCCTTTCAAACGATAAAAACACGGGTACGTATTCCATTTTAAGCGGTTTATCCTGCCTTGTACAGGGGGGCAGGCCGCATTTGCCCCGGGCAGGATTTATTGGAATTCCCTGTGGCACGTAATGTGCCAGACCATGACGTACATGACGGCCAGTAAGGCCGTAACCAGGGCAAAAGATGCGTAGAGACTGCTGTAGCTGGCAATATAGCCCAGAACGGCCGGCGCTACGAGAATGCCGGCGTAGCCAATGGTACTGACGGCGGCAATGGCCTCTGTTACGGGAACCAGCTTTTGCCGGCCCAGGAAGGAATAAAAGAGCGGTACCGTGTTGGCACAGCCGACGCCGATGCAGATATAACAAGGAAAAAGGAGCCACGGCGACGTGCCCGCGAGGAGGCCGCAAAAGCCGAGGCAGGCTATGGGCAGACTGGCCAGCAGAATCTGGCGGGCACCGATGTGGCTGGCCAGGGCATCGCCAAATAAGCGGACGACGAAGACGCTGGCTGTAAATAAGGTCAGACCCAGGCTGGACTGCGACATGGGAACGGCTTTTTCCGTCGTCATAAAGATGCCGCTCCAGTCGTTGATGGAGCCTTCAATCAAAAAGGAGAGCGTGCAGATCAGGCTGACCATGAGAATCGGTCCTCTGGGCAGGTGCAGACGGGCAGACGTGCTTTTTTCCGATTGCCGCATGAGATGCGGTGAGAAATACAGTACCAGAACGAGGATGAGCAAACTGCTGACGAGTGTCGTCACGCGATCTGATAGACGGAAATGGAGAAGCACGCTAAAACAGGCGGCACCGGCAAAATTTCCTAGCGACCAAAGCGCGTGGAGACCAGACATGATTCTCTTTTTGACCAGCCGTTCCATCATGATGCCGTTAATATTGACGACGACATCCATCAGTCCCAGGAGCGCCCCTAAGAGGAGTGCCAGGCAAACGGCACCCATATAGGAAGGGACGAGGCAGAGCCCCAAAAAGACCAGTGGCAAGAGAACTCCGGCAACGGTAAGGGGCCGGCGGCAGCCATAGCGGGACGCGATCTTCCCGGCAAAGACCATCATCATGAGCGCACCCAGGCCCAGACAGAGCAAGAGCAGGCCCAGATCGTCATCGGGAATGGCCAGGCGCTGTTTGAGAAAGGGAATGATGGCCGCCCACGTCGTAAAGCCAAAGCCGCCGAGGAAGTAAAAGGACCGGGCTGCGTTCAGTTGTCGTTTCGTTGTGGTCATGAAATTCACCTCGTAAAAAAAATCCGCATCGAAAGGGATGCGGAAATGGTGGAATTAGGGGGACTCGAACCCTCGACCTCCACGATGTGAGCGTGGCGCTCTAACCGGCTGAGCTATAATTCCATGCAATAACAATTACATTATAACATATAAGAAAAATATTGCAAGGAAAAAAAGAAAAGCCCGTAGGGGACGAGGGAAACTTTTTTGAGAAAAGGAAAAAAAGCTGTTGACGGATTCAGTAGCAAATGATATAATCCTTTTTGTAGTTATGACATGGGGGTATAGCTCAGCTGGGAGAGCGCTTGCATGGCATGCAAGAGGTCAGGAGTTCGATCCTCCTTATCTCCACCATATCAGAAAACACACTGTCTAAGGCAGTGTGTTTTTTTTATACCCTGCAGCAGGCCTGCAGGGTATTTTCATAACTATTCATTATTAATTAATCGATATTTGCAACAAAAAGACATTCCTCCGATGAAGATTGCCTTAAAAAGTGGAAGATAAGCATTGCCTATGGTAAAATGAAGAAGATTATACGATAGATGTAGTACGGGAATACGCGGAAAAGGGAGGCCGTCATGGCGGGAAGAAGTCATAAAGTACTTTGTTTGGGCTTGCGGGAGGCCATTGCCTTGCCGCTCATACAACTATTTAAGAAAGAAAACTGGCAGGTCTTCTTTATGGGGAAAGACGCGCCTGCCTATGATGATGCCCGTTCCTATATGCTGGATATCATGGAAGAAGGAGCAGAGCAGGTCTTTCGTGTCCGGCGGCCGGACTTGCTGCTCGTCGGCTTGCGTGCCTTGAATGGTCCCCAGGGAGCCGCCCAGCTGGAGCGCATCCTTGCCTTAGCAGAAAAAAGTCATACAGGTAAGATCATCCTCCTCTCCGGGGCTGAAGTCTTCGCGCCGGAAACGGACGGCGCGACAGAGGACATGACGCCCAACCCGGTGACCCGGGAAGGCCGGGCCCTGGCCTGCTTGGAAGCCTTGGCCCTGGCGTGGAAGCACTATAGCCGCCTGCAGCTGACCATCGTCCGCGTACCCGAAGTATACGGGCCGGGCAACCGCACCCAGGATGGCCTCATAGGCACTTTTTTTAGTGCCATCGCCAAGGGAACTGCCATGCCGCATTGGACAAGGGAATACAAACGGGATTTTCTGGCGGCAAGGGATCTCTTTTATGGTATTTTAGAGCTGCAGAAGCGCCAGTATACTGATGATTTCCTGCACCTGAGTACAGGCCGGGGCCTGACCTGTCAGGAGTTTTTCCAAATCGCGGCCAAGAGCATCCCGCACTTGCCGGCAGAACTAGACGATGCGTCCCTGCCTTACGGCCAGGCCATTTTGTCACCGCAAAAAGCGGCCCGGACCCTGGGCTGGCAGGCCCGCCGCTTCCTGCCGGAAACGATACCCCTGCTGTATAACCGGCTGCAGACGGCTTTGGCGGAAAGCGCGGACCAACAGGAAAAACGGCAAAAGCATGGCTGGCAGAACCGCCTGAATGAAGAGCGCATGCCCTACGCGGAAAATGTTGCCGGTGCCCTGTTGATGCTGGCCTTTCAGTATGTGCAGGGAAATACAGTCAGCTCCCTTACGGGTTTTGACCTTTGTTATGTATATATTGCCGCTATGGGCCTCTTGTATGGCCGGCGTCAGGCCTTGCTGGCCGTGTTTTTTTCCGTCCTCATTTTTGCCCAGCGCCTGTTCGTCCTCGATTCGACACTGCTGACGCTTTTATATTTGCCACAGCACCTGATTCATCTCGTTTCCTATGCCTTTGCCGGTATGGTGACGGCCTATTTCAAGGAAGAACAAAACTTCAAGCTCGCCGCTGCCAAATGGCAGGAAAAGCACGACCGTGAGGCCTATCATTTTCTGCGCAACCTCTTTGAAGAAAATGTCCAGATCAAGGACCAGCTCTATCGGCAGATCGTCAATTCCGATGACAGCATTGGCCGTTTATATTACATTATCCGCAAACTCGATACGGCTGAGCCGGAAAACCTCTTTACGCAAACGGCAGTCGTAACGGCAGAAATCCTCAATGTCGAAAATGTCATCATTTACGTCGTCAGCCCGAACCGCCAGTATTTGCGGCAAAAGGTACGCGTTGGCCAGGGAACCCTTGCGCGGGCCCGTTCCCTGCGCGTTGCCGAGTATCCCTATTTGCAGGATGTCTTAGCCGGCAAGAGTATCTTTGTCAACCGTGAGCTCAGCCGGGAAGCGCCGGATCTGGCTGCCCCCATCATGTATCAAGGCAGCGTCATGGCGGTGATCCAGGTGTACGACCTCGATTTTGACCAGTGGAGTATGTACCAGAAAAATCTGCTGGCCATTACGGCCCGCCTCGTATCGTCATCCCTGGCCCGGGCCTATACGTGGGAACAGGAAACGCAGGCCCGCCGTTACGTAAAAGGAACGCGCATCCTGAAGGAAGAGGAATTTGCCAAAATCCGTGAGGAATACAGGAAACGCCGGGAAATCCAGCGGGACTACAGCATCAGGCTGTTACAGGTCGAGGCACCGCAGGGAAACTACGAACGGCTCGATACGCTTCTCGAGGGAAACATCCGGGCGGAAGATTTCGTCGGCCTTTGGCAGGGAAAAACTTGGCTGCTCCTGCCGGATAGTACGGACGCGACGCTTACGCTCGTGCGGGAGCGCCTGGAAAAGGCCGGTATCCGGACCGGGGAAAGCAGGGAGATCGTATGATGGAACTGGCTTTTTGGCTTTTTTACGGCCTCTCGGCAGCCTTGTATGGTGTCTATGCCTGGAAAAAAAGAGATACCTCCCTGCAGGCTTTGGCAGAATTGGCCGTCGTCCTCTGCTTGCCTGTAGCCGGCGTCGTCCTGCTCAGCCTGGCCTGCTGTCTGCGCCGCTTTGTGCCCTCTGAGGCGTCCGTCCTTACGGAGGCTGTGCCGGAGGACGTCAATTTCGGCCTGGGCGACCGGGATTACAATGCCAACATGGTGCCTTTAAACGATGTCTATCTCTTAGGTGATGCCCGCATGAAACGCCGTTTTTTTACGGATTCCATTAAGCAGGACGTCGTCAGCAACCAGTCTATCCTGCGCCGGGCCATCCAGGATGAAGACCGGGAAATCGCCTACTATGCCGTGTCCCTCCTGACGGCGAAAATGGAAGCCTTAGGGGAAGAAATCCATAGCCTGGAAGAGCAGCTGCAGACGGCACCGGCAGAAGACCATGCCCTCATGGACCGCTACGCTGCGTGTCTGAAGGAATTTCTCACAAACCGCTACGGTGATGGGGCCACGCGTGCCCGGCAGGAACAGGCCTATATCCGCGTTCTCGACGTATTGGCACAGAAGATGCCCGAACGCTCCATTTATTACGAAGAAGAAATCAAAGCCCTCTTAGCGGAACACCGGATTGACGAGGCGGCACAGGTATGCCGGCGCTTTTACCGGCACCATGAACAGGATGAACGGCCTATCCTCATGGAAATTCGCATCCACCAGGCCCGGCGGGATCCGCAGGCCCTGCAGGCGTGCATTCGCCGGCTGAAGGCCTTACCGCAAGCGCTTACGCCAGAGGCACTGGCCGTCCTGCGCTATTGGGATGAGGAGGCAAGCCATGAATAAACGCGGTATTTACATCCTCTTTTTTGTCGTCATCGTCTTAGGGTTCTTTTTTCAGTACACCCGTCTCGATGGCTTTTTGCACCTCAACCCGGCAGCTAACCGTTTTTTGCACCTGGAAGAAACCTATATGGATCCCGATTGGGGCCAGGCCGAAAACCTGCCTGTCGAAACGTATATCGTTTTTTATGATCCGGCTAGCGTACGCAGCATGTATACGCTGCATAACACGCAGGACATGCTCCTCAGTAAGAAGAAAAAGATTGAAGCCCATCCCTTGCAGGAAAAGGTGACCATCGACAAGGCGGCACAGGGCGTCGTCATCGCGACGGGCCGGGTGGCAGAAATCGCCTCCCTGCCGGAAATTCTCCACTATGTCGAACAAGGCGGCACAGCCGTCGTCCTGCAGGAACCGGTCGTCACCGGCGATAAGGCGCCGGCACCGGAACTGTTGCAGAAATTGGGTATTAACGGTCTCAAAGGGGATGGCAAGGCCAAGAGCGTCACAGGTCTTTCCCTGGTGACCAACTTCCTCATTGGCGGCAAGGGCGAGAAAATCACGACAGGCCGTTCGTACATGACCATGGCCCTGCCCCTTTCGCTGACGCCGGAAGCCATCGTGCACATGACCGACAGCAGTGGCAGCGTGCCCCTCGTGTGGCAGGAACCGCTGGGCCAGGGGAATATTTATTGCTACAACGGCCTGGAACGGGAGGATAAGTCCAACCGGGGCCTGCTCATGGCCATGCTGGCTCATTGCGGCACGGATACCGTCTACCCTGTCGTAGGCTGCAAGATCTTTTTCATCGATGATTTCCCGGCGCCTGTGCCGGAAGGCTATTACGAACGTATTTATAACGAAACGGGCCTCTCGACGTCGGAATTTTACCGCAAGGCCTGGTGGCCTTTTATGAAGGAACTGGCACAGAAAGAAAAGATCAAGTTTACAGGCGTCATTATTGAAAATTACAATGACCGCGTGACACCGCCCTTTGAACCGCAAGGCGGCCGTACGGCCAGAGATGCGCTCGTCGTCTATGGCCACGAGCTCCTCAATATGGGCGGAGAAATGGGCCTGCACGGCTATAACCACCAGCCCCTGGTGCCACCGGGCTATCAGGATCATGAACCGGAATACGTACCCTGGACCAGTGAACAGGATATGGAAGACAGCCTGCAGGAATTGCGCCGCTACGTATATAACGCGTACCCGAAGTATTCCTTCGAGGTCTACGTGCCACCGTCGAATATCCTCAGTCCGATGGGCAAGGAAGTGCTGAAACAGGTCTTCCCGGAACTGCAGATCTTTGCCTCGCTTTATGACGGGCCGGCTGATGAACACGCTTACTATCAGGATTTTGTCCGCGAACCAGACGGCCGCTACGACATTCCCCGCGTGTCTTCAGGCTACGTGCCGGACCAATCAGCCGTCTATGAGGAAATCAACACGATTAATGCCTATGGCGTCTTCAATCACTTCGTTCATCCTGATGAAATGTTTTACGAAGAAAGTGCCAAGTGGACGTGGCAAGAAATGCGCGACAGCCTGTCGGCCTTCGTTCACGAGCTGGGCCAGCGCTATCCCTGGCTTCAGGCGGTGACGGCCTCGGAAAGCCTGCCTTACTTTGATACGTATTACGACCTCGATTACCGCATCGAACGATCGCCGGAAATGCTCGTCTTCCATTGCCGGAAATACGTGCAGGAAGCGCGCTTCCTCGTGCGCTCCCAACGAAAGGTCGATCACGCCCAGGGCTGCCGCGTAAGCAAGGTCGAGGACGGCGTCTATTTTGTCCGCGTTACGGACCCGGTGGCCCGTGTGTATTGGCAGAAAGGAGACTGACATGCTGCGGATTTGCCTTTTGACAGAAGGGTCCTATCCCTACGTCGTAGGCGGCGTTTCTTCATGGGTGCAAATGCTCATGGAAGGCTTGCCGGAATATGAATTCATCGTCTATTCTATCGGTGCCGAAGGGAAGGACCGGGGCCGCTACAAATATAAGCTGCCTAAAAATTGCGTGGCTATTTACGAGGTCTTTCTCGATGAAATCCTGAATCTAAAGGCCGGTACCAGGCAGTCCCATGTTCTCACACCGGCGCAGGCGCAGGTCCTGGAAGAGCTGGTCAAAGGCGATGCGCCCCTGGATCTCATGGGTTTAGTCGACATTTTTCGCAAAAAGCGCTGGGCCAGCCCCTTGGATATTTTTATGACTGCCGATTTCTTCGATGTCATCCGCAAGGTCTATGCCGAACGCTACGATTACCTGCCCTTTACGGACTTTTTCTGGACGCTCCGTTCTATGCTGCTGCCGCTTTTCTATCTCTTGCAGCAGGACCTGCCCGCAGCCGACGTCTACCACAGTATTGCCACGGGCTATTGCGGCATCCTGGGCGGCATCGCTGCCGCCGTATACCACAAGCCCTTCATGATTACGGAGCACGGTATTTATTCGCGCGAACGGGAAGCGGAAATCATCAAGAGCGACTGGGCCAAGACGGATTTTAAGTCCATCTGGATTCGCTATTTCTACAACCTGGCCCGTCTCTCCTATGAACAGGCAGACCACGTCTATACCTTGTTTGAACACAATGGGGAAATCGAGAAGGAACTGGGCTGTGCACCGGAAAAGATCGCCATCGTGCCCAACGGCATCCATATGGAACGCTTTGCACCTGTTCCGCCCCTGACGGACCATGGCGGCACCATCAACGTCGGTGCCGTCGTCCGCGTCGTTCCTATCAAGGATATCCTGACACTCCTCAGGGCTTTCTTTCTGGTCCATCAGGACTTGCCGGACAGTCATTTATACGTCATGGGCAATATGGAAGAGGATCCGGAATATGCTGCGCTTTGCATGAATACGCGGGATCTCCTGGGCCTCGGTGAGGCTGTAACCTTTACGGGCTCTATTCAGGTCACGGAATACCTGCCCAAGATGGACATCCTCGTCCTTTCCAGCATTAGCGAAGGCCAGCCCCTTTCGGTTCTCGAAGGCTTTGCAGCGCACAGGCCCTTTGTTACGACCGATGTAGGCTGTTGCCGCGAGCTTATTTACGGGGATAGCCAGGACACACTCGGTGACGCCGGCGTCGTCGTGCCGCCTCTGGACTTTGAGTCCATGGCCCGGGAAATCCTGCGCCTGGCCCACAATTTTCCCTTGCGCTATGAGATGGCCGAGGCCGGCTACAAACGGACGCTGCAGGGCTATACGTATGAGCATTTTATCGATTCCTATCGGCAGATTTATAAAGAGGAAGGAGAACTGGGCGCATCATGGCAGGCGTAGGCTTTGAATTAAAAAAATTATTCCGTGCCCGTACGGCAGCCGGCAAGCTCAAGGCCTATTCGTGGTCCCTTATCATTACGACCGGGCCCTTTGTGTTGCTGGCCTCGATGGTGCTTTTCATCCAGCTGCTGTTTGCCTGGCTCGCTGTGCCTGAAAGCCAGTCGGACCTTTTTATTGGCACGACAGTGTATGCGTTTATCTTTTCCCAGCTCTTGGCCAGCGGCTTTGTGGCCGTCCAGTCACGCTATCTGGCAGACTGCCTGAGTGAGAAGAAATACGGCGATATGACGGCGTCCCTCTTTGGCGTACAGGCCATCCTGTTGGTGTTAGGTGCCCTGGCAGGACTTATCTTTTATGCCGGCAGCCCTTTACCCTGGCCGGATCAGCTCTTGGGGTATCTCTTTTTCAGCGAGCTCCTGCTCATCTGGAGCCAGGGCGTCTATTTGACGGCAGTGCGGCGCTTTAAGAATCTTATTTGGGGGTATTTGGCCGGTGCCGGTATAGGTGTGGCTGTCGCGGCGGTATTGCTTTTCCAGACGGCACTGCCGGCAGGGCGCTGTGCTACACTCGGTGTCGTCTGCGGTCTGGGCGTCATCGTCCTTTCCCTTTACCTTTCTATTTTTGCGTATTTCGGCTTGCCTGGCCAAGGGCGCGTCTTTTGGTTTTTGCCCTATTTGGACCGCCATTGGCGCGTCTTCCTGGAAGCCTGTTGCTATTCCCTGGCTCTTTTTTTGCCCAACCTCCTCATTTGGCAGGGACCGTGGAGTCAGGTGACGGCCGGAACGTACCGCTTTGCGCCGGTCTACGATGTCATTACGTGTTATGCCTTTATTTCCATTCTTCCCTTGCGGACCATGTTTGTCGTATCGGCCGAAACGGAGTTTTATGACCGCTATGCCGTGTACTTCGATGCTATCATCCACAAGGGGAATTACCGCGATATTGAAGATGCCCGCCAGGTCCTGCTTTTTACGATGTGGTATGAGCTGCGCAAGGTCATGGGCTTTCAGTTCCTCTTTACACTTCTCTTTTTGGCCGGCGGGACCTATGTCCTCAACCTGGCCAACGTAGATTACGAAGCGTCTAATCTTTATAATATCCTGCTCATGGCCGCCTTTTTTACAGGCGTGACGGAAGTTGTGAGCATCCTCTTCCTGTATTTTGATGCCCAGCCGGAGGCACTGCGGCTCATGGCTTTGTTTTTGGGGCTCAACCTGGTCCTGAGCGGCGTGGGCATGTATTTCTTTTCGACAGACAGCTATGGCTTTACGTTCTTTTTGGCCAGCGGTGCGGCCCTTTTCTATGGCCTCCATAGCTTAAGCCGTTTTGCCGATAAGCTCAATTATTATATTTTTTGCGGGCAGCCCGTATTCTACAGGCCCCGGCAGGCCCTGATGACGAAAATCTGCCGCCGCCTGTACCCGGAGGCTGATACAGAAAAAGGAGGCCTATGATGAAGGACGAAACGAGACGGAAGCTGACCTGTGCACTAGCCCTTCTGGCCGGTTTTTCCTTTGGACCGGCTGTACCGGTCGCGGCAGTGTCACGGGATATGCTCCACGACGTAAGCGGTGAAATCGCCTCCCTGCGTCAGGCCCGGGATGAAATTATGTACTACCACCAGGCCCAGGCTGAGCGCGACGCCAGACAAAGACAGGCGGAAGCACTGCAAGCTCAGGCCGACGCCTTAGACCGGGAAGCTGAAGCGCAGGAAGCGGCACAGGAGGCAGACCTGGAAGCCAGGCGGGTGGCAGCCGTACAGCAGGCGCTGGCCGCCGTCAACTATGAACAAAACCGCCTCCTCGATGCGGAAGACATGGTCAACGACGCCATGGATCAGCTCGATAGTGAAGATAACGGTACGTCTCGGGAATGGGAGGCCCAGATGGAAGCCCTGTCGCGGCAGACCGAGCAGGCGGAAGCAGCTCTTGAGGGAGCCGAACGGCGCTTGGATGAGCTGCAGGAACAGCTCGATGCCCTCGCCGACGCACGGGAACAGGCAGAGGATGCCGAACGGGATGCCCGGGAAACCGTACGGGAATATACGCAGGAAGTGGCAGATCTAACAGGCGAAGAAGCACAAGGTAAAAAGGACGTTCAAGAAGCAACTGCCTATGATGCCGAAGCGGCCCAGTGGCTGACGGACGCCGAAGCCTGGCAGCAAAGTGCCCTTAAAGAATCACAGCGCGCTGACTATGCCCTGGCTCATTTTGGTGAAGGTGCCGGCTGGCAGACCGGCCTTGAGTACGACAGCTGGCACGGTAAGGGCTCAGGCTATCAGCTCTACGTGCCCTATTCCTTCTCTGAGCAAGGCAGAATCCGCAACCGCCGCGTTGACTTTGGCCTGACGACAGGTTATATTACGTCGGATACGCATTTGAGCCATGGCCATGTTGCCGGCTGGACGGATACACAAATCAGCGCGACACTTCACAATGACCACAAACAAAATAGCATCCGTTATAATCTGACCCTGAACCTGCCGACAGGGCAGAGTGAATTTTATCAAAATTCCATCGTGCCGGAGGACCTGGGCCGTTTTACGGATTTTGGTTCCGGTTTTCAGGTGACACCGGGCATTGATGTAATCCATCATTTTACGGAACGGGACAGCCTGACCGGGAGCCTGCAATATACATTCCGGTCGAGCTATGAGTACTCTCGCGAAGTGCCGGGGACACGGGTCAATCCGGGCAACGTCTTCCGCCAGGAGCTTTCGTATCTCCATGCCGGAGAAAAAGCCCAGTACCGCCTGGGCCTGGCCCATACGCAGACGGCCCGGTCCGAACAGGATCTCTTTGAAGAACGGCAGCTGGCCGAGGCCGGAGAAGCACCGGCTCTGGGCAACCTCGATCACCGGGGCCTGGGCCGGCCCTGGCAGCGGGCAGGCCGCTTGTCCTATAAGGACGGTGACGACTGGGAAGCCACGTATTTTTATAATAACCGCATTACCGATCGGGACGAGCTTTCCTTCTTTGGCCTTTGGAATCTTACCGGTGCTGCTTCAGGTTACCGCTCCCAGGCCGTTCACCGCAGCGGCTGGGGTGCCGGCTGGCGTCATCACATGAATAAGACCATGGACTGGCATGTAGGGGCAGCCTACAAGGATGTTACGTCCGGCTGGGACCCCTTGCGGCGTGAGCTGAACACAGGCGAATACAAATACTATTCCCTTCTCTTCGGCTGGAGCTGGCAAATGGGCGAAAAGGAAAAAATCAGCCTCGATGGGGAACACTATCGGCGCGAGGAAAAATTCGGCGACGATTACGAAGGCTGGAAAATGCTGTTTACGTATAATAAGACCTTGTAGAAAGGGGAGTTTATGAGAAATATTCTATCGGCCTGCCTCGTAGCCGGCAGTCTCGTGACACTGCTCCTGAGTGGCTGTGGCCAGGCGGCAGCTACAGCAGATACGGCAGTAAATCCTAAGCAGGAAATGGTCACTCTGGCAGCGGAGCTGCGGCACTACAGCCGGCAGCGACAGCCGTCCTTCCAGCTCGTTGGCAACGGGGCAGCAGGCCTCCTGGAAGTGACGCCGGACAATCCGCCAGAAGTAGCCGCTCTCCTGGTCCACAGCCTGGATGGCTTTCTGACGGAGTCCGTCTTTTATACGGAAAAGGATGGTCAGGACCAGCTCCAGGCGGCCGATACGGCGGCGTATCTCCAAGAAATCCTGGCGATTCCCCTGGCTGCGGATAAGGCCGTGTGGACTCTCGACTATGTCCGGGAGCAGGCCCTGCAGCAGGAAGATGAGGCCTTAGGCAAAAAAGCCGGCTACGTGAGCATGGCCGTAGGGAATAAGAATCTGGACCGCCTGCCCAAAGGGAAGGTGCCGCATGTAAACAGCCGGGATATAGAGACCCCGTACAAGAAGCGAAAAATTTCCTCTTTCTCCTCAATCCGGAGCATTTTGCGAGCCGGGAAGCCTATTTGGCAGCCCTTAGGAACACACCCTATGATGTGCTGGTTCTGGATCTTGAGGCCAATGATGGTACTCTGACGGCTGCTGATGTAGCGTCTCTCAAGGAAAAGCCTCAAGGCGGCAGGCGTCTCGTCCTTTGCTACCTGAGCGTCGGTGAGGCCGCTACGTACCCGGCCGTACTGGCAACAGGAATGGCAGAGACAGCGGCCGGACTGGATTGCCGAGGCGAACACGGCCTGGCCGGGCAGTTATCGCGTACGCTATTGGCGGCCTGAATGGAAACATATTCTCTACGGCAGTCCTGATGCCTATCTGGACCGTATCATGGCCAGCGGCTTTGATGGTGCCTTTCTGGATGTGATGGATGGCTGGCAAAGTTTTTTACCGCCTGAGTAAGGCACGTTACGGCAGGCGGAATAAAAGATAAATAGAACCTGCTATGACGTTACGGGCGCCGGCAGGAAATCAGTTCGTATGGTATACGAGGGATAGGATTATGGTGCAGGAACGACAATTTACATTACTCATCGTCGGGGCAGCTGCCCAGCGCAAGCAGCTGGCCGAGCTGTTGCAGGGACACTTTGTGCTGATTGAGCGGGATGATGGCCTTAGTGGTGCGGCAGCCTTAGTAAAAGCAGCCCGCGTCGATGCGGTAGTTATCATTTTGGCAAAGGGTCAGGAGCTGGCCGATTTTCAACAGCTGCACGATGACCCGGAATTTCACCGCCTGCCAGTCGTGTTTTTGGCAGAGCAGGTCAGCGTACAAAAAATGGAAGAAAGTTTTTCCGTAGGTGTTTTCGATATCATTCCCCTGCAGGCAGGCCCCCTGTTTCTACAGGCCCGTTTTGCCCGGCTGCGCTATGTGCTGCAAAGCAACAAAAATACGGCTTTGTTGCAGAGCCTTATCCGGCGGGCTATGAAGCAGGAAGACCCTGATCAGGTATTCTTGCACTTTCTGCGGTACCTGGGACTCATGACCGAAGCAGAACGGGCGTATATTTTTGAAGGCAACATTCAAAATCCGTATACGTGGAGCAAGGATCGCAACTATTCTCCCGGCCGGCGTAAGCTTGAGCGGACAGATTACGTAACAATGCGGAAAATCCTCAACCGGCTCTTTGCCCGTTATGGCAGTCTGGCCATTGAAAACGTGGAACAATGCCTGTGTGCAGACGACGAGAAAAAGCAGTTCCGCCGTCTGGGCATCCGCAATATCGTCGCCGTGCCGGTAGAATTCCATAACCGGCGCCTGTGCGTCATCAGCCTGGAAAACGTGCCTGCCCGTAAGCTGCGGGAAGTACGGCACTTGCTGGAACAGATGGTAACACCTCTTATCATGATGTTTGCCAATCGCAATACGGTCTTTCATTTGCGGGCCAACAGCGCCATCGACCAGATGACGGGAACGCTAAACCGCAATGCCTTTGACCGCGTCGGCTTGGAACTGAATCCCAGGGAAAGTATTGGCGTCCTCTTTGCAGACATTGATAACCTGAAAAAAGTGAATGATGAAAGCGGCCATGCCTGGGGGGACCGTCTCATTTGTGACGTAGCCGAAGCCCTCCTGCGTTTCCGCCATGGCGGGAATGTCTTTCACATTGGCGGCGATGAATTCGTCATTCTTTGGCAGGGCCTGACGGAAAGACAATTCCAGCAAATGGGACGGCGCCTGCGCTCGCAGCTGGCAGAACGCAATCTGGAATTGTCCCTTGGCTTTTACTGGGCTCCAGACGTCAGGCAGGGCTTTGACGCCGTGATGGACAAGGCCGATCAGGAAATGTATAGCGAAAAGCAGCGGCACCGTCTTTTGGAGATGCGTGCCAAGGGAGAAGGCAGGACCTGTTGATCCCGTACGTCTATACGTGGGGATATAGAAACAGTTGCCCATGGGGGAGAACTCATACTGATGCTTTGGGAAGAGCATGTTTGTGTAAAGTGAAAGTAACGACAGAGCAGGAAGATACCTGTATGGGAGAATTGCTATGAAACAGGAAAAACAAGCAGTAACAGAACTGATCAGCACGTGCCTGGAACAACTGCCGGGAGGGGTCATCATTTCCCGGGAAGAACCACTAGGTGAATTAGTATATATCAATCAATACGTCGTCGATTTTTTTGACTGCCGCAGCAAAGAGGAAGTTTACCGTTTGGCAAAGCATAACCTTCTGGGCCTGGTCCCGCAGGAGGAACGGGAGACACTCAGGAAGATCATGTACGCTGACCGCCAGTGCACGGCGGCTCCGCTGCACATGCGCTATACGCTCGGTACGCGTACAGGCCGCCTGCGTCATGTCGATGTGCTGGACTATATCGTAGAAATGGACGCTGGTGAACGGCTTCATTATCTTTTCAGTGTGCCTGGCGATGATCCTGTCCTGACGCAGGATGCCTTATCGGGTAAGCGCCGCTTTCTCACGTATACCAGGCAGATTCCCCAATTGGAAGCAGCCCGTCAGTCCATACCTGATTTGGCTATTTTATCCTTTCACATCGACCACTATAAGATGTATGCCATGAAATATGGCAGTGAAGCTACGGAAAAGATGGTCCTTCGCTGTGCCGCACTGGTACAGGAAATCTTTGCTCATACGTTTCTCTTTTCCCTGTCGGAGGAACGCTTTGTTTTCCTGGCCCATGAAGACGCACTGGAAGAGAAAATTTGCCAGGCCCAAGCTCGTATGCGGAGTGAATTTCCCGATCAAATTGTCATGTTCCACTTTGGCATTTACCGTCTCCATGAGCCTGGCGAAGACCTGAATCGTGCAATCACCTGGGCAGAACTGGCCTGTGACAATATTCGCGATGAGGTGTCTGCCTGCTATGAGGAATGTACAGCACCCTTGCGGGAGGAAATACAGATCCGCCGTCACGTGGTTAGCCATATTGATGAAGCCATTGAAAAGGGCTGGATCCGCCCGTATTATCAGCCTGTAGCCTGGGCCGGGGATTTGACCTTGCACGGCTTTGAAGCGCTGGCCCGCTGGCAGGACCCGCACTACGGTATGCTCCTGCCGGACACGTTCATTAAGGCTCTGGAAGACTCCCATCAAATCGATAAATTGGACCAGTATATGATTACCTGCATCTGCCGGGAGTACCGGCAGCGTGTCGATTTGGACTTGCCTGTATTTCCTATTTCTCTTAACCTGTCGCGCCTGGATTTCTTTCTCAGCGATGCCTTTCAGGTTCTGGAAGACAATGTCAGTTGCTATGATGTACCGCGGGAACTGATCCGTATCGAAATCACAGAAAGCCTCATGATCGGTGATGCCGGCCGTATGGAAGAGGAAATCAGCCGTTTCCGCGACGCCGGTTACCAGGTCTGGATGGATGATTTCGGCAGCGGCTATTCGTCGCTTCATACGCTGAAAAGCTATACCTTCGACATGATCAAGCTGGACAAAGAATTCATCCGCCCCTTTACGGATAAAGGACGGCGCATTGTCACCAGTATCCTGGCCATGAATCATGTCCTGGCCGTACCGACACTGGTCGAAGGGGTAGAGACGTGGGACCAGCTGGCCTTCCTGCGTAAACGGGGCTGCGAGCTGATTCAGGGGTATCTCCTGGGGGCTCCCATGCCTTATGAAAAAAGTCTGGAAAATTTCAAGCGTATCCAACAGCGCCTGCACGACGGTAACACATAAGTCCCTGTGTATATTGGTTATATATTAGTATATCAGATATAATACTTCTTTTTTTTGAGAGGCTATAGTATAGTAAAGTTCTGAGTAGTTTTTGTTATATAGCATTATGACGCGTTGACGTGTACACCTGAGCTATATACCAACCAAAAGACCTGCTTATGCCACGGCGTATAGCGCAAACAGCGCCAGGCCGGGATTTGTATACGAAGCAGGTTTTGAAGGAGGTTTCATGACAGAGCAAGCAATAAAAGACCGCCAGGCCGTAGGTAAGGGTTTGGAATGCATCCCAGGCGGCGTTGTCATCTTTCGGGGAAATGAGCAGGGGGAATTGCTCTATGTCAATCCCTATGTAATAGACTTTTACGATTGTGCCAACGAAGCAGAATTTAAAGCCTTCACCGGTAATACTATTTATACTATGGTACGTCCGGAAGAGCAGGAAAACCTGCGCCAGTGCTTACGGGAAGAACGGACCGGGCCGGCTGCATATTACCGCATGCGTTATACAGCCTGCACTAAAAAAGGACGGCTCCGGCACCTCGATGTTATCGACCGGGTCGTACAGACGGCAGAAGGAGAGCTGCTGCATTACAGCGTGACACTGCCTGTATGGGATAATGAAGTAGGCCAGGATGCCATGACTGGCACAACGCGCTTTTTGACCTATGCCAGCCAGTTTTTGGCCTTTTATCGCCATGGCACGGCTATGCCGCCTATGAGCCTCATCTTTTTCAATATTGAGCGTTTCAAGCTCTACAATATCAAATATGGTATTGATGCGGGCAGCCAGCTCCTGGCCCGCTGTGCAGCTGTGCTGCAGGAAACCTTTGCCAATGATTTCGTCTTTTGCATTTCCGACGATCGCTTTGCCATCCTGACAGAAGCCGGACAGGTGCGCGAACGCGTCACAGCGGCGCGAAACGTTCTGCGCCAGGATTTTGCCGACCGTGTCGTAGCCTTTCACTTTGGCTGTTACCGGATTACGGACCCGGCAGAAAATTTACACCAGGCACTGGATATGGCACGTCTGGCCTGTGAAAGCATCCGTGGCAGTGTAGAAACGTACTTTTGCGAAGGAACGAAGGACCTGGCTGCCGGACTGGACCTGCGTGCGTATGTTGTCGGCCATATTGACGAGGCTGTAGAAAGGGATTGGATACGGCCGTATTATCAGCCTGTAGTGGCGCTTTCCGGCCTGCGCCACGTGGGCTTTGAGGCGCTGGCCCGCTGGATTGATCCGGTCCACGGCCTGATTATGCCGAAGCATTTTATTTCGGCCTTAGAGGATTCCCAGCAAATTGACAAGCTGGACCGTCATATGATCCGGGCTGTTTGCCGGGAATACAGGCAGCGCGTCGATGCAGGCGAGACCGTTCTGCCTGTGTCGGTCAATTTGTCACGCCTTGATTTTCTTCTTTGCAATGCCTACGAGGTGCTGGAAGAAAATGTCCGCGCTTACGGCGTGCCACGGCAGATGCTGCGCGTGGAGCTCACAGAAAGCCTGCTCCTCGATGAGGGCGAACGCATCAAAGAAGAAATAGCACACCTGCGCCAGGCAGGATATGAACTCTGGATTGATGATTTTGGCAGTGGCTATTCTTCGTTGAATACGTTAAAAAATTATGATTTTGATGTAGTAAAATTGGACCGCATGTTTTTGGAGCCTTTTACCGGGAAGGCAAAAAAAATCTTAGGAGCTGTCCTTTCTATGAACCAAGCCTTGGGGATACGTTCCTTAGGGGAAGGCTTAGAGACAACCGATGAACTGCGATTTTTCTGCCAGACCCGTTGTGAACTGGCACAAGGGTATTTACTGGGCCGGCCTCTTCCCTACGAAGAAAGCTTGGCAGAATGTGCAGAAAAACGACAGTGTATACGCCAGAATAGAAACTGCCTCCCAGGCTAGAGGAGGAGAAGTAGAGAAAAAATGCGATGGGACCTCGTTTTTCCCACCTCTTTTTTCCAGGGAAACGGCATGGGCTGTAGGTGAGCAGCCTATGGGACTGAGTGAGGGTATAAGGATGAGAGGGAAGAAAATACAATTGGTGTTAGTTGCCGATGCACGGCGACGAAGATGGTTAAAAGATATTCTTCAGACGGGCTTTGTTTTTTTGGAAGCCTGTGATGTGAATGAAGCGGTAGGGCTGATCCGTCAAAAACGCCGGGTCGATGCCATTATTGTGGCCCCCTCTAGAGGACGGGGCCTGACGACCTTGCGGCGGCTGCACGCTGATCCGCTTTGTCATCATATTCCACTGGCACTCCTCTTGGAAAATGCCAGTGCAGAAGAACAGGAGGAAGCCTTTTTGCAGGGGGCAGTCGATGTCATTTCCCTGCCGGCAGCCGATGCGATTATCCGCGCCCGTTTTAGCCGGATGGACTATGAGCTGCGCAAGCAGAATACCCTGCGCCTGTTACAGCGTATTGTCCGCCGTTCCATGAAGCAGGAAGATCCGGATCAGATTTTTCTGCACTTTTTAAAGTATCTGGGTATGTTGTCCCAGGCAGAAAAAGTATTCATTTTTGAAGGGGATTCCCATTCCCCGTACTATTGGAGTGCCAATGGTGAAACCGGTGTTGGCAGCCGCAGTGTGCCCCAGCGGGATTATGCCCAGCTGCGGGAAACGATGGACAGACTTTTTGAAAAGTATGGCAGCCTATCCATTAGAAATGTGTCCCAGTATGAAGCGGAAGAGCCTGAGGCAGCGGCTGTACTGCTGGCCTATGGCCTGCACAGCCTTGTCGCACTGCCTGTCTACTTTAACCGGCGGCGTCTCTGTGTCGTTTGTCTGGAGAACGTGCCGTCTGGCTGCATGAAGGGTACGCGTATGCTGACCAACCATATAAAGACGCCCTTGATCATGATGTATACGAACCGGAATTCGGTGTACTACTTGCGGGCCAACAGCTCGATCGATCAGATGACAGGCACGCTGAACCGTAATGCCTTTGACCGCTACAGCCAGTCCATTGAGCCGGATGAGAGCATAGGTGTTCTCTTCGCAGATATAGATAATTTGAAACGGGTTAACGACGATCTGGGCCACAGCTGGGGCGACCGGCTCATTTGCGATACAGCAGAAGCCCTCTTGCGCTACCGTTACGGCGGTACGGTTTTCCGTATTGGCGGTGATGAGTTTGTCCTGATCTGGCAGGGACTGGAAAAAGAGGGCTTTTTTGCCTTGGGCCAGCGAATACGCCAGCATCTGGCCGAACGGAATCTGAATAACTCTATCGGTATGTATTGGTCCCCCGATGTAAGGGCCGGCTTTGATGCTGTTTTACAGGCGGCAGACCAACAGATGTACGATGAAAAACATCAGCACCGCATCATAGAAGACGGGATGGATAAGGAACCGGGACGGTTTTCTGATGCCTTGGCTAACGGCGAGTTCACCTTTTATTTGCAGCCCTTTGTAAACCCTGCCAGCGGCCAAATTCTCGGTGCAGAAGTACTGGCCCGCTGGATTCGCCAGGATGTCGTCCTGGAGCCAGGCCAATTTATGGAGGAAATGGAGTCAGATACGTTTATTTTCCAGCTTGACGTGTATTTGTGGGAAGCCGTATGCCGTTTTCAACGGGAACTGCTGGATCAGGGCGTGCAACCCCTGCCGCTGGCTGTAAACGTAAATGCCCAAGACTTTTATTTGGGGAATGTACCACAGATTATCAGGAACCTTCTGAAAAAATACGACGTGCCTGATGATTTGCTCCTCGTGGAAGTCAAAGAAAAAGATTATCGGCGCAATTCCCACATTCACAGCTGTGTCGACGCCCTGTATGATGAAGGGATCTTTACGGTGATGGATCAATTTGGCATGGAGTATGATTCTCTTCAGGTCTTACCAACACTAAAAGCCCGCGGTGTCAAATTCTGTTACCATAGACGGCCTGATATTGCGGAAGAGTATAAGCAGAAAATCATAGAAAGCCTCTTAAATCTGGCAGAACGGCAAGGCATTCTGGTCAACGTGGCCGGCATGGAAACGGCAGAACAGGTGCAGCTTATCAACCGGCGGGGCTGCACCTGTGCCCAAGGCTATTACTGGTACCGCCCTATGGAATGTGCGGCCTTTCGCGAGCTGATACAAAAACCTGCGGCCGTACAATCCCGTCAGGACCTGTATATGTTCAATAAAAAGGTAGGTACCCTGACGGTGTATCACTTGCTGGCTGAAAATATTATTAGCGAAGCCCGTTTAAATGATATTATCGGTCCTATGGCCATTGTGTCGGTCCAGCATAATGATGAACGGATTTATGTGCGGCAAATGAACCGTGCCTATTACCACCTCCTGGGCAAGAATCCCCAGGAAAAAGCCTTGAATCATGTAGATAACCTGCAAACGGATGAGCCAGGGCAGGACTTGATAACGGCATTCCACCGGGCAGACGACTGTCCGGATAACGGCCACCTCATTTCCTTCCGCTACCGTTGCCAGGGCTTGGAAGAGCCCCTGCACCTGGTAGCCCGTATCCTGCCAATCGGCAAGAACAAACGGTATCGGTATTATCTCGTGTTTTTACATAAATACCGATAAGTATACAGAACTGAAAAGACCTTTGCTGTCCTACCAAAATGAGGTGGCTGGCAAAGGTCTTTTGTCGGGTTGGTTATTTTCCTGTTTCGTAATCTAAGATAGCGACTTCTTCTGCCGGTGTGGTAATCGTATCGAGGAGCCGGTCAATACGGGCTGTAACGGCACCGTCGAAAAATTCTTCGCCGCAGTTTTCGCATTTCCGGCAGGGGACGTTCTGTACGATGACGTAGCGTTCCGGCAGTTGGATGAAATACGTAGAGGTTGTTTCTATAAGGTCAGGTGCATTGCACGAGGGGCAGTTCATGAGTGTCGTCCTTTCATATACAGAGAGAAAAAGCAGCTTTCGCAAGCATTTTGGGAAAGCTGCTTTTTTGTTAGTCTAATTGACGGTCGTAGAGATCGCTCTTTTCGAGGAAGTCTTCGACTGTTTCAAAGCCGAGCTTTTTCAGCATTTCAATGACGTAGGGGTTTTCCATAGGCGTCCGGTAGAGGGCATTTTTGGCATAGGCCTGTACGTTGGCTTTGCCTTCTTCTTTCTTGATGATGGCCCGGGGACCGCCGACACAGCCGCCCTTGCAGCCCATGCCTTCAAAGAAGTTGCCGTCCCGGTTGCCAGCCAGGATATCGTTGATCATGGCCTTGCAGTCCGGTACGCCGTCAGCCTTGCGCGTCTTAATGTCGATGGCACGGTCCGGATTGAGCTGGTGCACTGTTTCTGCTACGGCACCGGCAACACCACCGGCGTAGGCATAGCTGATGCCGGCTTCCGAGGCGTGCGGCTGGTTATCTTCAGGCAGGCTGGCCAGGTCGATATTGGTGACGGTAAAGAGGTCGCGCAGTTCCTGATACGTGAGGACGTAGTCGATGGCACCGGCCAGGTCCGGTTCTTTCATTTCTGCCTTCTTAGCCAGGCATGGGCCGATGAAGACGGTCTTTGCTTCCGGATGGAGGGCTTTGACTGTACGGCCGCCGGCGATCATCGGCGATACGGAACCGGGAACGTTGGGCAGCAGCTGATGATAGAGCTTTTTGATCATGGCAATCCACATGGGGCAGCAGCAGCTCGTAAGCTGGAAATCGGCTTCGCTGGTAACCTTTTTGTCGAATTCCAAGGCTTCCTTCAAGGTCAGAATGTCAGCAAAGACGGCTACTTCCAGCATGCCTGTAAAGCCCAGGCTCTTGAGGGCTGTACGCAGTCTGCCTGAGGTGACGTCCGGCCCGAACTGGCCGGCTACGGCAGGAGCTACGAGTGCATAAATAGGTCCGTTATAGTCGTGCAGTTCCTGAACGACAGGGATAATATCCTTTTTCGTCGTCAAGGCGTCCATCTTGCAGGCATCGATGCAGGCCTGGCAGCCGACACATTTGCTGTCGTCGATGGCAACACCGTCTGCTTCATGATGGAGGGCGCCCCAATCGCAGGCGTCAGCACAATCAGCCTGGTCAGGAGGACAGAGACAAGGTTTTACACGCCAAACCAAGGGTTTGTCCTGCGGATGGGCCAGACAGTCCATGAGCTTTAAATCGCCATTTGTTACAGCTTTCACGTCTTTTCCGTCGACGGCCCGCTGTAACATGCTTTTGTATAACTCTTCAAGTGTTAACATAAGCTCCTCCTTACACGTACATAAACTTAAAATATATCTATGCTCTTATCATAGCAATTTTCATATAAAATCACAACTTGTTTTTAAGGAGAATGGGAAAAATGATACAAAGTTTTTATAATTTCACCAGGCTTCCCAGCCAGCTACGTCAGCGATGCCCAGCCCCGGTGCATCCGGCAGGCAGAGCTCATTGCCGTCGTAGACAATGCCGCCTGACACGGGATCAGCGGCCATGAGGTCGGCTGCGTCCAGGTCGTTCAGCGTGATGACAGGAGTGCCGGCAGAGAGGCTGGCAGCGGCAGTAATGCCGATTTTTGATTCAAGCATACAGCCCATCATGCACGTGACACCACAGGCACCGGCCAGGGCGGCAATCTGTGCGGCTGCCTGGAGGCCGCCGGCTTTCATGAGCTTGATGTTGAGCAGGTCACACGCATGACGTGAGAGGAGCTGGAAGACGTCATAAGGGCTGAAGGCGGCTTCATCAGCCATGATATCCGTAGCCACGTGGTCTGTAACGAACTTCAGGCCGTCAAGGTCCCGGGCGGCGACGGGCTGTTCGATGAATTCAATGCCTAAATCCAGATCTTCCAGACGGCGGATCGTACGGACGGCTTCCTTAGCCTTCCAGCCCTGGTTGGCGTCCAAGCGGATGGCTACGTCCGGACCTACGGCGTGGCGCACGGCCTGGACGCGGCGGATGTCGAGGGCGGCGTCTGTACCGACCTTGATTTTTAGGCTCGTATAGCCGCGCTGTACGGCCGCGAGGGCGTGGCGGACCATCGTTTCCGGATCGTTCAGGCTAATCGTCAGGTCTGAGGCAATACGAGTGCGCAGGCCGCCGAAGAAACGGTACAAGGGGAGCCCGTAGTGCTGGCAGAAGAGGTCGTGTACGGCTATATCAAGGGCTGCCTTGGCCGATGTATTATGGGCCATGGAGCGGCTGATGCGGGCCAGGATTTCTTCCCTGTCGTCTATATCAAGGCCTATGAGCTGCGGCGCCATGACTTCTTTAATGGCGGCGGCTACGGAGGCGTGACTATCACCGGTAATGACTACCGTTGCCGGTGCGCTGCCCCAGCCGATAGCACCGTCATCTGTGTGGACCTTGATGACCAGGTCTTCTGCCGTGTCGACACGGCGCAGGGCCGTAATAAAAGGTACCTTCAAGGGAATTGAGATTTTCCCTGCTTCAATCTTGGTAATTTTCACTATTGTACACCTCATCACATATGGGATACTTTGTATTGTACTGGCCTTGTAGCGTAAATTCAAGCACTGCAGGCTTGCAGAGGCGTGAATGTGAAAATTTTACCTTGAATTTACAAAGGGCCTATACTATACTGAAGATGGTCTGAACGCGGGTCTTGGGGGAGCTCCCTGGACCTGTTATATATCTATATTATTATATTAATGGCCAACATGCGAGGGAGCCCGTAGGCCGGGCTGAGAGGGTACCAGAGTGCCGACCGTCAGGTGAGATACCGGAGTGAACCGGATCCTTTTGACGCATGTTGCCTGCTGCTGAGAGAGGAACCGTATGTCCTCTCTCTTTTTTATTGCCCTTATTATATATTAAAGGAGTGTTGTATATGAAAAAATGGAAAATGGCAGTGGCCCTGCTGGCCTTGAGCAGTCTTTTGCTGGCCGGCTGTGGCAACGGTGAAAAAAGTGCCGGCAATACGAAGGAAATCCCCGAATTGAAGATTGCGATTTCTCCCTATCAGGATGCCGAAACGATTCAGACGAAGACCGAACCCTTAGGTAAGATGCTGCAGGCAAAAATGAAGGAAAAAGGCTATACCATCGACAAGGTGAGTATCAACGTCGGGACGTCCTATAATGCCGTCGGCGAAGCCTTGAGCTCTGGCAGCGCCGACGTAGGCTTCATTTCCGGCGCGACGTACGTTCTTTATGAAAAGGACGTCGATGTCCTGTTGACAGCACTGCGCGAAGGCATCAACAAGGATACGACAGACCTTGCTGTCTGGAACGATGGCCAGCCGGAAGTATTTACGAAGGATCTGGTCACGTATTACCGCTCGGCTATTTTCGTCGGTCCCAGTGCCAAAGGGCAGGCTATTCTGGCCAAGGTAAAACGCGGCGAAAAACCGACGTGGGATGAGCTGAATGATCTCACCTGGGCGGTCATGAGTCCGGCTTCAGCATCGGGATATTTATATCCGTCCTTGTGGCTGAAAGAAAATTACGGCAAGAAAATTTCCGATCTGGCCCATGTGGTCCAATCGGACTCGTACTCTACGTCGGCAGCACGTTTGGCCTCAGGCCAGGTTGATGTCCTTACGGCGTATTCCCATTTCCGGGCCAAAATGGCTGAAGATTGGCAGACGAAGCTGGGCGGTACGTCTGATATTTGGGCCCAGACCGGGGTCATTGGTGTAACCGGGAAAATTTACAACGACACGGTCAGCGTCAGCAAAACCAGCGATGTCATGAAGGATGAAGGCTTCCGCAAGGCCTTGGGAGAATCGCTCATCGAAATCGGCAAGACCGAAGAAGGCCTCAAGGTCCTCAAGACCATTGGACACAAAGGCTATGCCTGGGCAGACCCAAAGGATTACGACGGGGAACGGCAGGTACAAAAGGAACTGAAATAAGAAATGGGAGAGGAGAAAACTGCTGTGGAAGCACTGGAACTGCGCCATGTGTGTCAGGCCTATGGCAAAAAGCAGGTATTAGATGATATTTCCCTGACCGTACACGCAGGAGAGTTTGTTTCCATTATCGGCCCCAGCGGTGCCGGCAAGACGACACTTCTGCGCCTTTGTAACGGTATGCTGCAGCCCGCGTCGGGCCAGGTCTGGGCTGGCCCGACGCGCCTCGATGGCCTTAAGGGCCGGCAGAAACGGCAGGCGCAGCAACAAATCGGCATGATCTTTCAGGATTTTTGCCTCGTCGAAGAAATGTCGTGTTTGCAAAACGTCTTAAACGGTGCCTTGGCCCGTGTATCCTTTTGGCGCGCCTTAAGCGGCCGCTTTCCTCGGGCAGAACGGCAGCGTGCCGTAGAGGCCTTGGCTGATGTAGGTCTTAACGAACTGGCTGCTGCACCGGTGCGCACTCTCAGCGGTGGTCAAAAGCAGCGCGTAGCCATTGCCCGCACGCTGGTCCAGCAGGCGTCCCTCATCCTGGCAGATGAACCGGTGGCGTCTCTTGATACCCGGACGGCACAGCAGGTATTGGCGCTCCTGCGCCGCCTGCAGCAGCGGCGGGGTCTGACCGTACTCATGAACAGCCATAACGTGGACCAGGCCCGGACCTGGTCTGACCGCATTGTGGGCCTCCAGGCTGGGCGCGTCTTTTTTGCAGGCCCGCCTGACGCCTGGGACGAAGCACGTCTGGCAGCCCTTTATGGGAGGGATCGTCATGAAGCATAGGGCCTGTTACACCGCCACCTGGCTTATCCTTCTTGCCTTTACGTTCGTGGCGGCAGCCAGTACCGGCTTTTCTGTCTCCTTGCTCATCCGGCGGGGCTCGTATTTCTTCGATATTGCCGCTGCCATGGTGCCGCCGTCGTGGTCGTACGTGCCCGTCGTCGTGGCGCCATTATGGGCGACGATCCGCATGTCCTTAGCGGGCACGGCCTTAGGCGCCTTGCTGGGCCTGGTCTTGGCTGTCGCGGCCAACGCGTACGTCAATCCCTGGCCTTTTTTCCGCTTGCCCCTTAAGGGCCTGATTCATCTGGTGCGTACGATTCCGGCGTTGATCCTGGCCCTCTTATGTACTTTCCTTGTGGGCATTGGCACCCTGGCCGGGACGCTGGCCCTCTTTCTCTATACGACGGCTGTCATGGCCCGCATCGGCTATGAGGATATGGAAAATGCGGACCTGACGGCAACCCGCGCTTTGGCAGCTGCCGGTTGTGGCCGTCTGAAGGCCTGCGTGCGGACTGTTTTGCCGGCCGTGCTTTCAGGCTATTTGACGAACGTCCTCTATTTGCTGGAGGCCAACGTGCGCCATGCTGCGATCCTGGGCTTCGTCGGCGCCGGCGGCATTGGCCTGTTGCTCAATGAACGGCTGGCCTGGCGCGAATACGCTGACGTCGGCGCCATTCTCTTGCTCCTCTACGTCGTCGTCATTGTGACGGAAGGCCTGAGCGAATGGCTGCGCCGCGTCCTGGACGGAACCTGTCGCCTGGGCCGTGCCGGACGGTTTTGCACGGGTCTTTCCCTGGCCCTGTTGGTCCTCATCTCCCTGACGGCCCTGCGCCTGCCTGAAGCAGGTCAGACGAGCCAGGCTGCAGCCGGTGCCCTCGTGAGCGGTCTCTTGCAGCCCGATTGGTCTCTCCTCTTGGCGACGGACCATACAGGCGTAGCCTATTTATTGTATGAAACCTTTTGTATTGCCTTTTTGGGAACCTTAGGCGGTTTAGTCATTGCAGCCTTCTTTTCCTTTATCGCGAGCTTTCGCCTGGCGCCGTGGGTCCTTTCCGTGCCGTCGCGCCTGGTCCTGCTTCTCATCCGCACGGTGCCGGTCTTTGTGTACGGCCTCATGTGGATCCGCGTTACCGGGCCGGGGCCCTTTGCCGGCGTTCTTACGCTTACCCTTTGCAGTGTCGGTCTCCTGGCCAAGCGCTTCCTCATTGCCATCAATGACATTGACCGTCGTCCCTATGGGGCCCTCCTGGCTCTGGGCAGCAGCCGGCCTGCTGCATTGGTGCGGGCCATTGTGCCACAGCTGGGGCCACGCTATGCGGCGGCAGTCTTGTACAGGCTGGATGTCAACTTACGTGATGCCGCTATTTTGGGGCTCGTCGGCGCCGGTGGTATTGGTACGCCCCTCATCCTGGCCATGATGCATTACGATTGGCACGCGGCGTCGTCCCTCCTGTGGGGACTCATCGCCTTAGTGACGGTCGTTGAGATGGCTTCAGAATGGCTGCGTAAGGTGCGGCGTTTTTAAGGCAGGTCAGATAAGGTGATTACTCTTTGGCATAGATGCAGGAGTAATCGCCTTTTTTGGTATACTTTTCCTGCCATGAGGGCGTAAAGACTTGCTATTTGACAGGTTATGTGATATATATTTAAGTGTATATCTATGAGTGTATCCTATTAACTGTGTATTAGAAAAAGAAAAGGGGCTGTGGTATGTACCATATAAGCATTCTTACAGGTCATCAAGACGAAGACGATTTTGGAGAGCGGTTGGGCGATATTGCCGATGTTGCGTATTGCCCAGTTAGCAATGATGAAGAACAACTGGCAGACGAATTGAAGGATGCAGACATTATTATCTGCAAACATGAAAAGATAACGGCTTCACTCCTCGAAAAACTGGATGAGCTGAAGCTGATTGTGATTCTGCGTTCGCGTTTTGATAATGTAGACGTACAGGCTGCGGCACAGCGGGGCGTTAAAGTCCTGCGCAATGCCGATTACTGCACGGACGATATTGCGGACCACACGTGTGCCATGATTCTGGCCTTGATTCGTCAGATTCCGGAATACCAGGATGATATCCGCCGGCACAGCCGTTGGCAGTTTGGCAGCGTGAAATGGGAGTTGCACCGTGTCAGCAGCCATCTGATCGGCCTCGTTGGCTTTGGCCGTTCCGGACGCGCAGTAGCGGCCCGCATGCAGGCCTTTGGCTGTACCGTGCAGGCCTATGACCCGTTTGTAGAAGAAGAAGTCATGTTGGAACGGAATGTCAAACCCGTCGATTTCGATAAGCTCATGCGCACGAGTGATATTATTTCCCTCCACGTGCCGCTCAATGAAACGACGCGCTATCTTTTCCGGGACGAACAGTTTGATGAAATGAAAGAAGGCTCTATGTTCGTCAATTGCAGCCGTGGCGGCCTCGTAGATGAAGCGGCCCTGTACCACGCTGTCGACGACGGCCATGTGCGCAGTGCGGCTCTTGACGTCCTGTCCATGGAACACCCGGGGCCCATGATGCTTAAGATGATGACCCGGCAGGAGTTCCTGTTGACGCCGAGCATTGCCTCACACTCTGTAGAAGCAGAAAAGCAGCTGCATGATGATGCGGAACGCTATATTCGTGCCTTTGTGGCAGGTGAGACGGAAAACCTCCCGTTTATCCCGGCCAGTGGCGTCTGATAGCCGCAGCATTTGCACTGAAAGTGAAAATCCTGTAAAATATATAAACAGGCGTGTCGCCTGTTTATATATTTTTATTTAAAGGAGGTTTCTAAACTCTTGCGTATTTGGAAACTAGTAGGGATGGCTTTGGTATGTCTGGCCTTGCTCGCCGGCTGTGGCTTCACGGGAGAACAGAAGCAGGAAACAGCGGCAGCTCCGGAACCGGCAAAGCAGGTGGAAATGGCTGTGCCGAAAAACGGTGTGCCTGTCCTGATGTACCATATGATTGGTGTCGATCCGGCAGATCCGCACAATCAGGCGTGCCTGACAGAAGAAAATTTCCGTAAGCAGATGAAGTTCCTCAAAGATAACGATTTTCATCCGATTACGATGGAACAGCTCTATGAATACATGGCGTACAATAAACCCGTTCTGGTACGTCCCGTCGTGCTGACCTTTGACGATGGCTACCCGGATACGTATTCTATCGTAATGCCTGTGATGAAAGAATATGGCTTTGCCTGTACCGTTTTTATCCCGACCTACGATGCAGACCAGAGTACGCGTCTGACGTGGCAGCAGATCAAGGAAATGCAGGCTGCCGGCATGGAGATTGCCTCCCACGGCTATCATCATGAACGGGTCAACGAGATGGGCGGTAATACGCTGGAAGCAGAAATACAAAAAAGCCAGGCTGAGCTCAAAGAGCACCTGGGCATTACGAATGAATATTTCTGTTATCCCTATGGCGGCTATAATCCCGCAGCGGCCAAGGTTCTGAAGCAGTTTGGCATCAAACTGGCCTTTACTATGGATCCGGGCTGGGCAAAATACGGCGATAATCCGTATGCTGTCAAACGCATCTGGATTGGCAATGAAGTGGATATTGATAATTTCAGGCAGCGCGTTACGACTGAAAAATATGAACAGCGATAGAGACAGTTGCGTGCGTATACGATGAGGTAATTATGAAACTGAAAGATATAGGGAAGTTTTTCGTTGTACTGCTTGTATTCTTTGCGGTAACCTCTCCGGTTGTCGTACTGTTCGGGCCTTTTGATAATATTAAGCGGACCGTAGTCGGCGCCATCTTGAAGAGCCGTCACCCGCAATATATTACGTGGCTTTTTACGCAGGATGAAATCGATAAAATCTTAGGCGGTATCAGTACAGCTCCGAAGCAGGAATTATTTAAATTCAAGGTCCGTACGGACTCTTCGTTAAAATTGCAAAATATCGAATCCAGCCGTTTCAAGGGCTTTTTGCTGGAAATCCCTGATCCTAAGCGGGTCAAAGTGGGAACGGCAGAAAATATGGATGAAAAAGGGGAAACGACGAGTGGTATTGCCCAGCGCTACAACGCTGTAGCGGCCATCAATGCCGGCGGCTTCTATGATGCCAACGGCACCGGTACAGGCCGCAGTCCCTATGGCTTTATCGTCCACGACGGCAAGTTTATCCTCGGCGGCAACACGGCCGACAGTGAAGTCAATGAATTCATCGGCTTTACGAAAGATGGCAACCTCGTAGCCGGCAACTACAGCAAGGGCGAAATCATTTCCATGGATATTCAGGAAGGGATTACCTTCGGGCCACCGCTGATCGTCAACGGCCAGAAAATGATCACTGTCGGTGACGGCGGCTGGGGCGTCGGTCCGCGTACGGCCATTGGCCAGCGCAAGGACGGCACGGTCTTGTTCCTGGTTATCGATGGGCGTCAGCCATCGTACTCCATTGGTGCAACGCTCCGCGACCTGCAGAATATCATGTATGAACAGGGCGCGTATATTGCAGCTAATCTGGACGGCGGTTCCAGTTCGACCTTATATCTGAATGGGAAAGTCGTAAACAAACCGGCGGATCTTCTCGGTGAACGAATGATTCCGACGGCATTTATTGTGAAGTAGGAGGGGAATCATGAAGCTGGGAAAAGTGCTTTTGGCATTCGCCATCGGCATCGGCATTCAGGCCGGTGTGTACTACTACCTGGATACAGTCCTCTTTGCACCAACTTCGGATTTCCAGATTGGCAGTACGAATCAACAGGAAAAACTGGGCTTCGGTGTAGAACCGAATGGCCAGACCTATTATTCCTATGATAAGCGGTTCATGGCGACGATTGTCGACGATGTCGTTTCTATTTATGAAGCCGGCAAGAGTTCGGAACCGCAGCGTATCAGCCTGCATGGACGCAAGGTGTCGTTTTTCGAGTGGCTGCCTGACCGCGATTTGGCTATTTTCGCAACCTACGGCAAGGATGAAAAGACAGGCCGTTATGGCGTATATATTGCCCAATATAACCCGATCTATCCGGACCGGGAATTGGATACGCCCATTGAAAATGCGCCCCAGGGCAGCAAGATTGTCGACGTAGCCTATTCGACAGCGACGAATGTCGTCTATATGAAATTGGAAGTGGACAAGGACAAGTATCGCATTTACCGTACAGATGCTAACTATGATACACGCCGCATTAACGTCCAGGCAGAAAATATCGGCCGCATTGCTGTCTTCTACGACCAGGATATTTTCTTCTACGATAATCTGCGTACCGGTGTCGTATACATGTTTGACGGAGCAACGAGCAGCTGGCGGGAAATTTCGCCGAGCGGCAAGTTCCGCCTCATTGGCATAGACGGCCAGGAAATCTTCATTGCCGAAATGAATTCGGATAATGAAGTAGTGGCAGCGTACCGCGGCCGCTTGAAGAAGGGCTTTACGAAGATTGCAACGTATAAGACACCAGAAAAATTCTCGGATATTACCTTGAACAGTATGCGTGAAGCTGCCGATAAGGTAGATAATAACAAATAACCAGAGCAGGCGCCGTAAGGGCGCCTGTTACTGCATAGGAGTGAGTTAGATGGCAAAAAATAAGATTCCTAAAAACCGTTCGCTGGAAGACATGTTTGCCGGCGTAAAAGAAGAAGTTACCTTTGAAACGGCAGACTGGGACGACGAAGAAACGGTGGCCAAGCGCCCTGTCGCTAAGAAAAAAGGCACCGGTACGTCGGCAGAAGATTTCCGCAAGCAGTTCTTTACCGATGAATTGCAGCAGCGTGTAGGAACGCTGCTCCTGGAAATCAAGATGGCCTACTATAAGGACGGCGTAGGCGATATTTCCCTGGAAGTCGTCAAAGACGGCCGCAATGTAGTGATTAAAACGGCACCGAAAACGAGCAAAAAGCTGAAAAAATAAGCGCGAAATAAAAATAGGACGCACCCGCTGGGTGCGTCCTATTTTATAGGGCATTATTGCTGCTGCCGTTCGGCAATGCGTTTGGCAATGGCGTGATACATCATGGCCGATAAGGGGACTGCTACGTGTACCTTTTCTGCCGTGCGGACCAGGAGACCGCTAAAGGTATCAAGCTCGCTCTTACGGCCGGCCATAATGTCATTGGCCAGGGAACTGTAGACGTCCTTGTTCTTTTGGGCAATGACGCGGCCATAGATCGTTTCGACCAGGTCCTCCGGCAGGGCAATGCCTGTGGCGCGGCCGACGTTTGTCGCTTCTTCGAGGAGTGTGTGGAATTGTTCCTTTCCGTCGGGCCGGGCGAAGATGGCACCGATCGTTTCTTCATAATAGGCGGTAATGACGTTAAAGGCGCAGTTCGTAATATATTTGATCCAGATCTGCGTGCCGATGGCAGCGCCTTCGTTATGGATGCGCAGGCCTTCATGGGCGAGAATTTCTTCGACACGCCGGCAGCTGTCTGCGTCGTCGGAGCCAAAGAAAATACGGGCAAATTTGCCGCTTTGTTCAATGGAGAAATCGTCATTGTATTTGGAGTTAATATAGACTGCGGCATCGATGATATGGCCTTGGGGGACGATCTCCCTGGCCTTTTCTGCATGGTCAATGCTGTTTTGGATGAGAAAGACGATCGTATCTGCACCGATGCAGGGAATGACTGCCTTGAGGGCAGCTTCGAGGGAATAATTTTTAACGCAGACAAAGATTACGTCCTGAATGCCTGCGTTGGCCGGTGTATCTGTCACGGCCGGATGGGTTACGTGTTCGCCGAAATATTCGCTGTGCAGGACGAGCCCTTTGGCAGCCAGCGATTCTTTACGGGCCTTACGGGCAATCAGTGTTACCTGGCCGGGATAATAGGTGCTGAGGAACGAGGCTAAATAGCCGCCTACGCCACCGATACCGGTTACCATTAATTTCATATATGTGCCTCTCTTTCTTTTAATCCTTCATAAAAACGTTCTGTCAGGGGTACGGCTACACCCAATGCGTGAGCCTTGCGTACGAGGACGCCGCTGAATGTTTCCAGCTCACTGGGCCTATGGGCGGCAAAATCGCGGGCCATAGAACTGCTTAGGTCGAGGCCTCGCCGGTTGAGAAAGCGGTCATAAATGCGGGCCGTCAAATCATCAGGCAGCTTGGCGCCATCGGCTATGGCAACGGCATAGGCTTCATCGAGAAGGGTCTGGAATTCCTTTAAGCGCGCCGGCGGTTCCAGCAGACCCCGTGTCGTACAGCCGTAATAGGCGGTAATGGTATTATAGCCGCAGTTGACGATGAATTTGTGCCAGAGCTCCGATTTCATATCGTCGGCAATGTAGCAGTTTATTTCGCCTTCGTGATTGAGAACGGAAACGACGCGGGCAGCGGCTTCTGCTTGTGGTGCTGCGACGATGATGCGGGCATAATTGCAATTATGGTCAATGGAGTAATCAGGCCGGTAATTGGCCGCAATGTATACCAAGGCATTGACAACGATGCCGCCTTGCAGCAGAGAACGGGCCGTTTCGTAGTGATCGATGCCGTTCATGATGGGGACGACCAGCGTCTCCGGGCCTACGCAGGGCTGTACAGCCGCCAGCGCAGCGGGCAGGGAATAGTTTTTCGTGCAGATGAAGATCATATCCTGAATGCCTGCTTCAGCCGGTGTATCCGTAACAGCCGGGTGGAAGACCTGTTCTCCCAGCAGCTGGCTGTGGACGACGAGGCCTTTTTCCCGTAAGGAATCACGGCGCTTCTTGCGGGCAATGAGCGTCACTTCTGCATAGTGTGAGCAGAGAACGGCTGCGACGTAGCCGCCGACACCGCCAATGCCGGAAACCATGAGCTTCATAATAACACCCTCTTTGTTTGGTATAGGTACGATTTTATTATAGCAGAAAAAAGGGGCTGTGAAATAACACAGACCCAAATAACAAAGGAGGTCCACCGACTCTTTCGAGTCAGCGGACCTCCTTTTGTGGTAAAATTTACATAACCAATGAAA
>OHAG01000040.1_pt1 | contig 115702 bp, 103 predicted proteins | sample 1577081 | NCBI WGS metagenome assembly OHAG01 (sample SAMEA3541513, study PRJEB24748) | human gut metagenome | biome: human gut; feature: human-associated habitat; material: faeces | place: China | collected 2012
GTGTTAAGCACGCCGCCAGCGTTCGTCCTGAGCCAGGATCAAACTCTCCATGATATGTGAAGAGCTATCTAGCTCTGTCTTACTTATTGTTTGTGTTTCATTGATTGACGTTCTATAAAATAGAACCTCGCACACTGGCATTTCATATGTTTTACATTGTTCAGTTTTCAAAGGTCATCATGTCGTCTTGCGGCGACTTGTATATCTTACCAAACTCATAAGAGTTTGTCAAGAACTTTTTTGAAGAACTTTTGAAGGAGGAAAGCTGAAACGTTTCATTTCGTTTCCCTCTCGTTCAACAGCTTGTTTATTATAGTACCAAAACACACTGGTGTCAATACCGTTTTATGAAAAAGTAAAAAACACGTAAAAAGAGCAGGAGAAGTGCTTCTCCTGCTCTTGCCTGGTTCTTATTCTACAGTAACGCTCTTAGCCAGATTACGGGGCTTATCAACGTCATTACCGCGAGCAATGGCCGTATAGTAAGCCAGGAGCTGCAAAGGAATAACTGTCATGATGGGCATGACAAAATTATCCGATTTCGGGATCGTAATGATATGATCTACAGTCTTTGCAACTTCCGTATCGTCGTCCTGTACGACGCCGACGACTTCGGCATTACGGGCCTTTACTTCTTTTATATTGCTGATCATCTTTTCTTCTACGTCACGCTGCGTTGCCAAGGCAATGACCGGCACACCATCGATAATCAAAGCCAGTGTGCCATGCTTCAATTCGCCACCGGCGTAGGCTTCTGCGTGAATATAGGAGATTTCCTTCAGCTTAAGAGCACCTTCCATGGCCAAACCATAATCCATAGAGCGGCCGATAAAAAAGACATCTCTCTTATCCTTAAACGATTCGGCTAAGCCTTTAATAAAATCAGCGTGCTTAAAAATAGCCTCGCATTGGTCAGGTACGCGCTGGAGATCAGCTAAAATTTGTTCTTCCTTTTCTGCCGGAAGGTTGCCATTAAGACGGCCCATGTAAAGTGCCAGGAGCAGCAAAGCAACGAGCTGTGTCGTATACGCTTTTGTCGAAGCCACGGCAATTTCCGGGCCGGCCCATGTATAGACGACCTGATCGGCTTCACGGGAAATAGAAGAACCGACTACGTTGGTAATTGCCAGTGAACGGGCACCGCGGCGTTTGGCTTCCTTCAGTGCAGCCAGCGTATCGATGGTTTCGCCGGACTGGCTGATAATAATACAAAGCGTCTTATTATCCGTCAAGGGATCGCGGTAACGATATTCCGAGGCAATATCGACTTCTACAGGAATATGGGCCAGTTTTTCAATGAAATACTTGGCCAAAAGCCCGGCATGGTACGCCGTCCCGCAGGCAGTGATCATAATTTTATTGATGGATTTGACATCTTCCGGGGACCAGTTTAATTCATCAAAGTGAACGGCCTTGCCATCTTCCGTAATACGGCAGCTCATAGTGTCACGAATAGCCTTTGGCTGTTCGAAAATTTCTTTGATCATGAAATGATCGAAGCCGCCTTTTTCGGCTGCTTCGGCATCCCAGTTCACCAGGAATACTTTCTTCGAAATGGGGTTGCCTTCAAGGTCAGTTACCCAGACATTGTCTTTCTTTACGATTGCCATTTCGCCGTCGTTCATAATATACGTTTTACGTGTGTAACCTAAAATAGCCGGGATATCCGATGCGATATAATTTTCACCTTCGCCGAGACCAACGATGAGGGGATTATCCTTTTTGCAGCAAATAATGGTATCCGGCTGATGCACCGTCATGAATACCAAGGAATAGGAACCGCGCAAACGTTTTAATACCTTGCGGACCGTGCTGGCAAAATCGCCGTCATACATCTCTTCACAAAGATGTGCGACAACTTCCGAGTCCGTTTCCGATTTAAAATGATAACCCTTTGCCAGTAATTCTTCCTTCAATGGCATATAGTTTTCGATAATCCCATTGTGTACAATGGCAAAATCACCATGCTCGCTCAAATGGGGATGGGCATTCAGATCCGACGGACCGCCGTGAGTTGCCCAGCGGGTATGACCAATACCGATGTGACCCGTAAGGCCTCTATCAGCTTCTACAGCCTGACGCAGGTTAACCAGGCGGCCCATTTTTTTCTGTACATCAAGGGCGCCATCATGATACACGGCAATACCTGCCGAGTCATAGCCTCTGTATTCGAGTTTTGCCAAGCCTTCCAACAGGAAATCAGCAGCCTGACGATCACCTACATATCCAACAATACCACACATATATATATCCTCCTATGATCTGGGGGCAATACGCCAAAAAGGCGCATATCTCCCCGTTGCCCCATGTGACGTTTTTGTCCACACTGTTACCAGTATTCTTTGCCGCCACGTAACGGCCGGAGCTGCCGAGAGACATCCGCTGAATGTTCGATTCTTCTCTACCTCGTCTACCTGTTCCTCACGCAGGTACTAGCGCTATCCATTTACGAACGGATTTCCAAACAAAAAAACAAGGAGATGGAGCCCTGCGCTCCATCTCCCTATTTTATTATATTCATCGAATCTGGTCAATACTTGCTCTCAAAACCCGTTCAGACAGAAGGGCCCATTTCGTGTTCCACAACGAGGGCAATATCGTCGACAATATGCTGCAGCTGTTCGAGATCGGGCCCTTCAGCCATAACGCGAATAAGCGGTTCTGTGCCGGAAGGACGAACGAGAATACGGCCTTCATCCCCCAGTTCTTCTTCCCCGGCAGCAATAGAAGCCATGATCAGGCTGTTTTCTTCCCACCCCGACTTAGTCTGAACCGTAACATTTTTCAAGATCTGCGGATAGCGGGTCATGAGGCCGGCTAATTCAGACAGAGGCTGCTGGCGCGTCTTTAAAATGGAAAGGAGCTGAACAGCTGTCAATAAGCCGTCGCCCGTCGTATTATAATCGAGGAAAATAATATGACCGGACTGTTCGCCGCCCAGGCTATACCCGTCCTTACGCATCCGTTCGAGAACATAGCGGTCACCTACAGCTGTAATTACACTCTGACAGCCCATCTTCTTCAGGGCCTTATGGAAACCGATATTGCTCATGACCGTACCGACAACTGTATCCTGTTTGAGCCGGCCTTCTTCTTTCAGTTTCAAGGCGCAAAGAAGCATAATCTGGTCGCCATCGATTTCCTGGCCTTTTTCATCAACGGCCAGGCAGCGGTCGGCATCGCCATCGTTGGCAATGCCCAGATCGGCACCATATTGGAGAACCGCTTCTTTCAGGCTGTCCAGATGGGTAGAGCCACAGTGATCATTAATATTGACACCGTTTGGTTCATGGTGAATAGCAATGACTTCCGCACCGAGGCGGCGCAAAATATCCGGACCTAATTCAGAAGCAGACCCATTGGCCGCATCATGAACGACTTTAATTCCGCTCAAATCGACATCGGTCGAGTTGAGAATGAATTCTTCATATTCTTCCTGCAAATTTGTCCAGTTAGAAATAGTGCCGATATCAGCACCTACAGGACGGCTCTGAATACCTGCCCGTTCATCTTTGAGCATATATTCTTCAATCCGGTCTTCTGTTTCGTCTGGCAGCTTATAGCCATACTGATCAAAAAACTTAATGCCATTATACTCAAACGGATTATGCGATGCCGAAATCATGACGCCTGCATCCATGTGGTGCGTCCGCGTCAAGTAAGCAATGGCCGGCGTTGGAATAACGCCTACCATATAACAACGACCGCCGGCAGAAGTAATCCCTGCTGCGAGAATGCTTTCCAGCATCGTGCCGGAAAGACGGGTATCCCGTCCAATGAGAAATGTCGGATGTTCTTTGTCCCGGCCCAGCACATACGCTGCAGCCCGGCCCAGGTGATACGTCAGCTCTGGCGTAAGCGTATCATTTGCAATTCCTCGTACTCCATCAGTTCCAAACAATCTTGCCATTTTACTTCTCCTCCAACGGTTGATATATAGTAATAATTGCCAAGGCCGTTTCCAGGCCATCGAGAAAGGCGCTCATAATGCCACCAGCATACCCGGCGCCTTCGCCTACAGGATACAGACCGGCCGCCTGTACAGCAGCACGATCTTCGCCGCGGACAATGCGTACGGGCGCGCTGGTCCGCGTTTCTACGCCAGTCATAACGGCATTATTATCGTCAAAGCCATGAATACGACGGCCAAAATAAGGCAAGGCCTCTGCCAGCGTATCCGTCACGAAAGACGGCAGGACCGTACGTAAGTCGGTCCAGACGACGCCCGGCCGGTACGACGTAAGCTGCGGCAGCCGGCCAGGCTCAGGACGTCCCAAAAAATGCCCTACTGTTTCTGCCGGTGCCTTATAGGTACCGCTGCCGGCTTTATATGCCAGCCGTTCATACTTCCTTTGAAATTCGATTCCGGCCAGAGGGGAATCACCGCCGACGTCGTCGGCCGTCACATTGACGACGAGAGCACTGTTGGCAATACCACTGTCCCGTTTGTACAGGCTCATGCCGTTGGTTACGACACCTCCTGCTTCTGAAGCAGCCGCCACGACGACGCCGCCAGGGCACATGCAAAAGGAATAGCACGAACGGCCGCTGACCTTATCGTGATAGACAAGGGAATAATCAGCCGCATCAAGGCCCAGGTCGGCAGCGGAACAGCCATACTGGGAACGGTCAATAACATCCTGATCATGTTCAATACGCACGCCCACAGCAAAGTCCTTGCGTTCCAGCGTAACCCCCTGATCGTACAGCATATAATAGGTATCCCGCGCACTATGGCCAATGCCCATAATGACTACATCCGTTTCTACCGTTTCCGTTCCATTAATGGTCACAGCTGTAATATGCCCGTCAGCCGCTCTGGTTATACCGGTTACACAGCTGTTGAAGTGAATGGTACCGCCCAGCTTTTCTATGGTCTGGCGCATATTGCGTACGACCCGGCGCAATACATCTGTACCGACGTGCGGATTATAGGCATAGCGGATTTCTTCCGGCGCCCCGGCATCGACAAAAGCCTGTAAAATGCGTGGCAGCAAGGGGTGATTCACGCGGGTCGTCAGCTTTCCGTCTGAAAAGGTACCGGCGCCACCTTCACCAAATTGTACATTCGATTCAGGACGGAAATAACCTGTTTGCCAAAACTCTTCTACATGAGCCGCACGCGTATCAACATCACAGCCCCGTTCATAGACAACCGGCTGATAGCCATGCCGGGCCAATTCCAGCGCAGCGGCCAGGCCGGAAGGCCCTGTACCGACGACGACAGGCCGATGGGCCAGCGGTCTTGTTCCGGTCTGAACAGGCGGCCAGGTCTTTTCTTCCAGGCGCCGTACATCCTTATTCCCCTGGCAATAGGGCCAAACCTTATTTTCATCAGCCAGCTTGACATCGACAGTAAAGACAAAATAAATATGGGGCTTACGCCGCGCATCGATGGAACGGCGTACGATGACGAGTTCTTTAATTTCCTGCTGCCGGCAATGCAACTTCTTTGCTACTACCTGTTCTAAAGGTTTCGTCATCGGTACAGCAGTCCGTATATTTAATACTCTGAGCAATTAAACCTCTCCTTTATTGTGGATCTCCTACTTCGACAGACACTTTAATCGTATCGGGCGAGAAGAATGCCCCGTCTATGGCAGGCGCAGACAATTCCCATTCCTGCGAACGGGTAATACCTTCTACGTTGACCGGCGCCAAATTGATACCGGAAATGGTACCTACAATATCAGCCCGGCCCCGTACTTCTACAGTATCGGGAATAGCAGCCACCCGTTTGACAACGAGGCCGCTGCCCGGCGTGCCATGTGTCGTTACAAAGACAGGCACCCGTTTGGACACGGCATTAGCCATAAGTGTCACGTTGACCTTACTCTGCCACGGAGTCATTTCCAGTCCTTCTACAGGCGTACCATCGGCAGCTACCAAATGAATAGGTGCCATAACGGAGAAATCCTGATCATTATTGTTAATCGGAATATCGATGATGGCCCGGTCAACTTTCTTAATCAGGCGGCGGGCACCGCTGACAACGACCTTATCAGGCGTCATCTTCAAACTGCTGATGGAAATATTATCCGGCAGTTTGCCTGCCAAGTGAGGCGTCAGCGGAATTTCCTGAACTGCATACAAATCGACATAAATCTTGGCCGATGTAAGGGTCTGCTTTTTCAGCTCCGTCCCTTTAGGAATGGTAACCTGAATGGGAACTTCCATTTCCCCTTCCTGGGCATTAGCCAGATCTACATAGGCTTTAATATCAGAAGCACCCATATTGATGATCGTATTGCGCGGCCCGGAAAGACGGACATAAATACTTTTAGGTACGTTAGTCGCTACGTATTGGGAATTTAAATTTTCTACTGTAACAGGAACGGTAAAACTGCCTTCACTGGTAGGGTTCTGCTCGTTGATAATGACAAACCACAGGACAATGGCCAGGAGCAGGCAAATAATACGCAACTGCCACTTTTGATTGAGTTTGATCATTATTTAGACGGCCTCCATTTCAGGATATTTGCCAGCCCCTGAGGCTGCTGCTTCAAAAAGGTAGTCAATACGTTACGCAAGGTCGGCCCATCAAGACGGCGATAAATATGTCCCCCATAGGTGTAGGAAATAGATCCTGTTTCTTCACTGACAACAACGACGACGGCATCGGCCATTTCACTGATACCAATGGCCGCACGATGGCGCGTCCCCAGCTCTGTCGACAGGGACCGGTCACTCGTCAGTGGCAGCAGACAACCAGCTGCCATGATCCGGTTTTGCCGGATTATGACGGCCCCATCGTGCAACGGCGTATTGGGAATAAAAATATTACCCAAGAGCTCCCGTGACACGATGCCATCGATTTGAATCCCCGTATCGATGTAGTCATTAAGGCCAACTTCCCGTTCAAAAACGATGAGCGCGCCTGTATGTGTTTTGGATAAGGACTCTGTGATCGCGACGATTTCATCGAGCAGGCGGTCCAGCTCTTCCATATCGATGACCTGGCCTGAACGGAACAGACGGCCCCGGCCAATCTGTTCCAAGGCCCGCCGCAATTCCGGCTGAAAGACAACAGGCAGTGCGACCATGATGACCATCATGCCCTGCTGCAGCATCCAGTTGATGACGTGCAAGTTCAGGAACCGGCTGCTGCTGATGAGGGTTACGGCGCCTAAGAAGATTAACCCCTTGATCAGCGCCACAGCCCTTGTATTGCGAATTAATATGAGTAGCTTATATAAGAAAAAGGCGACGAGTAAAATATCAACTACGTCAAGCAAGCGAAAGCTGCTGATAAATCCTTGAATTGGAAAATCCATATCATTCGACTCCCTGAAAAAACACGTAATCTCTGCACGACATTGCAAATGCAATACGTTTATTTTACAATATTTCAGGCCGCATGAAAAGGGAAAGGCGCTGTTTCCCCTGGAATCTGCCTTCGTCCAGGCAAAAAAAAGGGAGTGTGACAAAATGCGAAAGCATTTTGTCACACTCCCTTTTATGCCTCACACGTATCCGTTTCCGATACGCCGGCTGCACTGTCTTTTTGCGCCATTGCCTTTGTGGCAGCGGCTTCAGCGTCTTTCATATTTTTTTCCTGTTTTGCCAAATCCTCAAAATTAAAGGATTGCAGCTGTTCAGCCAGATTACGCTGAATACCGGCAAACGCTGCATAAATAGAACACATACCACTGCAACCCTTAGAGCACGAGCCCATATCGTGCAGGCAGCGTTGTAATTCTGTCTGTCCTTCTACGGCTTCAATCACATCGAACAAGGTAATATCTTTAGGTTCACGCTGCAAGGCAAAGCCGCCTTCTACGCCGCGGTACGATTTCATAATGTGAGCAGCAGTCAAACTGCGCATAATTTTTAAAAGAAAGCGTTCGGGAATATTCTGCTTTTCCGCCAAGGCCGCGCCGGTCATCTTCGTACCTGCCGGCAACGAAGCCAAATACAGCACCATGCGGAATGCATAATCCGTAGCCTGATTTAATCTCATTTGCCTAACCTCCTTAGGAAATACTGCCGGAAAATCGGGGCAATACACTAGTTCACCATTGATTATACAATAATTTACTAAATTCGTATAGTTTTTTCAAAAAAAAGATACTGCCCGGCAAGCCGGACAGCATCGAAAGGCCCTCTTACAGGGCATTAATAATCAAATATATGACAGCTGCCATAGCAGCGCTGATAGGAATCGTAATCACCCAGGCTACGAGCATGCTGCGGGCTACACCCCAATGTACAGCCCGTACGCGTTCGGCAGAACCAATCCCCATAATCGAACCGGACACGACATGCGTCGTACTGACCGGCAGATGGAGGAACGTTGCCGTGAAGATGACAATAGACGAATTAAGATCGGCAGCAAAGCCATTGATGGATTCCATTTTAAAAATCTTAGACCCCATCGTTGAAATGATCCGCCAGCCGCCGGCAGATGTGCCGAGTGCCATAGACGTGGCGCAGGCGATCTTAACCCAAATAGGAATTTCCATCGTATCAATGTACCCCCCGGAGAGCAGTGCCAAAGCGATAATCCCCATGGCCTTCTGCGCATCATTAGAGCCGTGGGAAAAGGCCATCAGGCTGGCCGAGATGAGCTGCATTTTCCGAAAACGGCGGTTCAGATAGAGGGGAGAAAAATTGCGGAAAATCCAAAGCAGGCCAATCATGACAAAGTACCCTGTAGCCAGGGCTACGATTGGCGAAAGAATTAAGGAGAGAACGATTTTACCGATACCGTAGGCATCGAGAGCAGCCGGCCCGACGCTGATCGATACGGCACCAATAACGCCGCCTACGAGGGAGTGGGACGAACTGCTGGGGATACGGTAATACCAGGTTGTAATATTCCAAATAATGGAGCCGATCAGTGCCGCTACAATGACCTCTAGGTTGATCTGCGACGGGTTCAGGACCAGGTCACCACCAATGGTCTTGGCAACACCGGTACTAATCATGGCACCGGCAAAATTCAGCGTCGCCGCCATGATAATGGCCTTACGTGGCGAAATGGCCCGCGTAGAAACGCTGGTGGCAATAGCATTAGCCGTATCGTGGAAACCATTGACATAATCAAACAGGACGGCCAGCAAGACAACTGCCCATATTAACCAATGCTCAGGCATACTTCAATACGACCCTTCTGAAGGTAACCACCAGGTCTTCGCAATCGTCTGTTACGTCTTCGACAGACTGGAGTATTTCCTTCCATTTTATGATTTCAATAGGATCCTTGCATTCCGCAAAGAGCTTTGCCATTTCTTCGTGATACAAATCATCGCATTCCTGTTCCAGCTTTAACACTTTTTTGCTACGCGCTTCCACTTTCAGGTAATTCTTTTTCAAGTCTTTCATGTAGCCAATGGATTTGCGGATTTCTTTCATAGCCTTGGCAGTAATAATGGTCATTTGCTTCGTACCCTCTGTCGCCTCGCCTACCTTATACATCCACATTTTATCCATAATATCGTTAATACTGTCGACCGTAGCATCCAGCTGGTCAATCAGCTGCTGGATATCTTCCCGGTCCATAGGGGTAATGAAGGTCTTTTGCAGACGCTTCATCGTTTCGATAACCAAAGCATTCGCTTTTTCTTTTAAATCAAAAATCTTGTTCATCGCTTCTTCCGTAGGAATTTCCTGATTCATTGCCTGTTTCAGCAGGTCTGCGGCTTCGAAGCTGAGGCTCGCATGTTCGTCAAGTAACGAAAAGAACTTTTCTTCCTTGGGCTTCAAGTGAAATGCCATGATGATCCAATCTCCTTACATACGTAATTATCTACGGGCCTCACATTTTACACATCTATTACATAAAAGTAACAGAATCTTTACAATGGCCTAACGTAAATTATATCATAGGGCCTATTAATATTCTATATGATTGGACCATTTTTCTTTTCACTGAAGGAACGTTATATTTTCAATTTAATTCAACTGCTATGACTATAAAAAATAATAACAGCCCGCATACTTTTAATATTTTAAAGTTTACGGGCTGTTTTCTTTATTATTTACTATCGTTACTTATACGTTATACGCAACTTTTTTATTTTACGACGGCGTTTTGAATGATTTCCAGGAAATCCGGCGCCTTCAGGCTGGCACCACCGACGAGACCGCCATCGATATCAGGAGAAGCCGTGAGTTCAGCTACGTTCTTGCCTTTGACGCTACCCCCATAGAGGATAGATACGGCATCAGCAGTTGCCGCATCATAGAGGGCTGCGATCTTATGCCGGATAATGGCGCATACTTCTTCTGCCTGGGCTGCTGTAGCCGTACGTCCTGTGCCGATAGCCCAGATTGGTTCATACGCAATGACGACGTGCAACATTTCCTCTGCCGTAAGGCCAGCCAGTGCTTTTTCAATCTGTCCTTCTACCCAGGACTGCATGATGCCGGCGTCACGCTGTTCCAGCGTTTCGCCGCAGCAAAGGATAGGTGTCAGGCCGTGATCTAGAGCAGATTTTACCTTGAGACGGACTGTTTCGTCCGTTTCATTGTTGTATTCGCGCCGTTCGGAGTGGCCAATAATGACATGTGTTACCCCGATGTCGACGAGCATGGCCGGTGCTACTTCACCCGTATAAGCCCCGTTATCAAGCCAGTGCATGTTCTGGGCAGCAATGTGGATAGGTGTTCCTTTAGCAAGGGTTACGGCTTCTGCCAAATACGGAAATACCGGTGCAACGACGATTTCGGCTTTAACAGATGCTGTCAGGCTCTGTGCCAAGGCGGTAATTGTTTCGCGCATGTCCTTGCCTGTGTGGTTCATTTTCCAGTTTCCTGCAATAATGGTTTTTCTCATCTTTCAGACTCCTCCTCTGGGTTCTTCTTATTTATCACTGAGCGATTCGATGCCCGGTAATTTTTTACCTTCTAAATATTCCAGGGAGGCACCGCCGCCAGTAGAAATATGACTGATAGAATCGGCCAAACCGGTCTTATTGACGGCTGCGACGGAATCACCGCCACCAACAATCGAAACGGCTGCCGAAGCAGCGACGGCATGAGCTACGGCTTCTGTCCCCTTGGCGAAGTTTTCCATTTCAAACACGCCCATAGGACCATTCCAAACGATAAGCTTCATAGCTGCCAATTCTTTAGCAAAGAGTTCTGCGCTCTTAGGACCAATATCGAGGATCATCCAATCGTCCGGTACCTGACCGACATCGACAACCTTATTTTCAGCGTCATTATCGAAGGCAGCGGCTACGCGTACGTCAATAGGCAGGAGCAGCTTTTTACCCTGGGCAACAGCCTGGTCGATGAGCTGGCGGGCCAGATCTATTTTATCGGCTTCCACCAGGGATTTGCCAATACCATGGTTCTGGGCAGCCAGGAAGGTATTGGCCATACCGCCGCCGATAATCATGACATCAACTTTCGGCAAGAGGTTGGAAATAACTTCGATCTTATCGGAAACTTTTGCCCCGCCAATGATGGCCGCAAAGGGATGAGCCGGGTTTTCTACGGCGTCACCGAGGAAACGAATTTCTTTTTCCAGTAAGAAACCGGCAGCCAGCGGCAAGTATTCGGCAATGCCCGCAACCGAAGCATGGGCACGGTGGCAGCAGCCAAAGGCATCATCGATACCTACATCAGCCAGAGAAGCGAGCTGGCGGGAAAATTCGGGATCGTTCTTTTCTTCTTCTGCATGGAAACGGAGGTTTTCTAAGAGCAGTACATCACCGTCTTTAAGGCCGGCAGCCATTTTTTCCGTTTCTGCGCCTACGCAGTCAGGAGCCATCTGTACGGGCTGCCCCAATAATTCCGTAAGGCGGGCAGCGACCGGTTTCAATGAATACGCCGGTACTACTTTTCCTTTTGGCCGGCCTAAATGGCTGGCGAGAATAACGGCAGCATGATGATCCAGTAAATAGCGAATCGTCGGCAAGGTTTTTTGGATACGCGTATCATCTGTAATGTGGCCGTTTTCATCAAGAGGCACATTGAAATCTGCACGTACAAACACCTTTTTGTGATCTACCGTTACGTCGGTAATGACTTTTTTCATAAGAAAACCTCCTCAATACGCCTAGGTGGCGCTGTTTATCAATGTAAGCCTTGAGAAGCCAGGTACTTCACGAGTTCAATGACCCGGCGGGCATAGCCCCATTCGTTGTCGTACCAAGCCACGATTTTAACCATCCCTTCATCAAGGACCATGTTCAAAGGCAAATCAATGGTCGTCGTATTTTCATTGCCCCGGAAGTCAACCGATACGAGTTCATCATCATTCGTATCGATAATGCCTCTGTACTTCCAGGCAGCGGCTTTTTTAAAGGTACTGTTCAAATCGTCAAGGGTAACATCTTTCTTTTCCAATTCGAGGACAATATCGATAATCGATACGTCCGGCGTCGGTACCCGGACAGCATGGCAGCTCAATTTTCCTTCTACAGCCGGTAATACTTTCGTAATGGCTTCTGCAGCCCCGGTCGTCGTCGGAATAATCGACATGCCGGCAGCGCGGGCACGACGGAAATCTTTATGTGATACGTCGAGAATCTTTTGGTCTGTTGTATACGAATGGACGGACATAGTCATACCGCGTTCTACACCGTATGTATCGTTCATCAGCTTTAAGATGGCGGCCAGACCGCAGGTGGTCATAGAAGCGCCGGAAATGACATGGTGCTTCTTCGGATCATACTGGTCTTCATTGACGCCGAGAACAATGGTAATGTCGTCAATCGTCGAAGGGGCTGTAATAATGACTTTTTTTACATGGCCGCCGAGGGGCAGACGATCTTGGGAGCTCGATTCGCGACGTCCTGCATATTTACCGGACGACTCAATAATAATTTCTGCACCCAGTCCATCCCAGTCTACATTCTTTACGTCCCGCTGCTGAAACAGAGGATACGCTTTGCCATCGACGATGATATGGCTGTCATCATAGGTTACCTTATTGGGCAGGGTACCATAAATGCTGTCATACTTCAGCAAGTGTGCCATCTGCTTAGGCGAACCAATATCATTAATACCTACGATTTCGATTTCGGACTGATAGCGCTGGGCAATCTTAAAGAAGCTACGGCCAATTCGTCCAAATCCATTTATACCAACTTTTACCATACTATATGCACCCTTTCCTCATTATCATAGCATTGTTAGGATTTTTTTTGCTGCTCCTTCATCTGTAACGAGGATACCTGTATGGCAGGCCCGCATGACGGCAAGAATCGCTTCCGCCTTTGCTGCCCCGCCTGATACGGCAATGACATGTGGATGCTGTTTGATATCTTTGAGAGAAATGCCAACATTATTCGTCACGTGGACGATTTCACCGGGGAGACTACAATAACACCCTAGTGATTCGCCACAGGCCTGCTTTGAGAGCAAGGTCTGACATTCTGATGCACTGAGGCCACGGCGCTTAGCCATGACGTCAGCCCGGCCGATGCCAAAGACGACAATGTGTGCTTTTTGTGCCAGGGCCACGTTTTCCCGGGCCTGTTCATCAGACTGAAGCATGAGCTTCAGGGCTGACGGGCTCATGCCGTCGGGAATATGGACCATGCGATAGGTTCCATGGATTTTCTCTGCCACATTGGCAGCAATGTAATTTGCCTGGAATTCTACGTGATTGCCGATGCCGCCACGGGCCGGTACGACGACGCTGCCTGTATTGCTTTCAGGCAGACAATGGGCCACCTCTGCCATTGTAGAACCGCCGCTGATGGCGACAATCCGGTCCGGCGCCAGGAGATCGTTTAAAAGTAACGCTGCCTGACGGCCCATTTCTTCCCGTGCCGTTTCATCGCTATCGCAATCGCCGGGCACGACATACACATCTTCCAGCTGTAACGCTGTACAAATACGTTGCTGCATATCTTCCAAATTATTGAGACGCAGAAAGCATTCCAATAGTTCCGGCATGAGCCGCTTTCCTTCCGGTTCCAGCGTAATGCCCATGGCCGTAAAGCGTACTAAGCCACTACGTCTGAGTACATCCACATGTGCTCGTACTACTCGTTCAGACAAACCCGATAAGGTGGCAAGCGTTCTCCGCCCTACCGGTTCCGCATCCGAAATCTGACGTAGCAACAGATATCTTTCGCGAATAGTTCCCATTACGTCCGGAGCTATTTTACGGAAAATATCGAGAGTTTTTTCCTTCATATGTTCTCCCTCACTGCTGCCTGTCATGATTCCGGTAACGGTCAAACTCCTTTAGAGGCCATGTAAGCCGCCAAATCGTTGACGCGGAGCGAGTAGCCCCATTCATTATCATACCAGGCAACGACTTTAATCATATCGCCTTCCACTACCTGTGTATCCAGCGCATCAACAATAGAACTGTGCGGATCGCTGATGTAATCAGAGGAAACGGTAGCATCTTCTGAATAGGCAAGAATTCCCTGCAACGGGCCTTCTGCCCACTTCTTCAAGGCTGCATTTACTTCTTCGACAGTAACTTTTTTCTCCAGTACCGCACACAAATCGGTCATGGAGACATTGGGTGTAGGTACACGCAAAGCCATGCCCACGAATTTCCCTTTCAATTCCGGCAGGACCAAGGCCACGGCCTTTGCTGCACCTGTGGACGTCGGGATAATCGACTGCGTGGCACAACGGGCACGCCGCATATCCTTATGAACACCATCGACGAGCAGCTGGTCATTCGTATATGCGTGGACAGTCGTCATCATCCCGCGGACAATGCCAAATTCCCGGGACAATACCTTCGCTACCGGTGCCAGGCAGTTCGTCGTGCACGAGCCATTAGAAATAATAAAATGCGAGTCCGGATCGTACGTTTCTTCGTTAACGCCCATGACAATCGTTGCGTCCGGGTTCTTGCCCGGTGCCGTAATGATGACCCGCTTGGCGCCACCAGCCAGATGCTTCGACGCCGATTCGCGATCCTTGAATTTGCCCGTCGATTCTACTACGACATCAACGCCCAGTGTTTGCCAAGGAATATCCGCCGGATCCGTATGGTTCGTAACGGGAATGCGACGGCCGTCAATGATGAGGTAATCATTGGCTTCATCGTAGGATACATCATGATCCCACGTGCCATGGACGGTATCGAACTTCAATAAATCCGCCATGATGGGACCTACGGAACGATTGTTGATTGCGGTGATTTCAATTTCCGGCTGCAACAGGGATGTGCGCAGCGTGCAGCGGCCGATTCTGCCAAAGCCACTGATACCTACTTTTACTGTCATTATGTCTCCTCCTTACAACATAACCCAGGCGTAGCCTGTCCCAGGCAGGACAGACTACACCTGTTCATTAACATCTACAGCTATAGTGTATACTACAATGGGAAATTTGTAAATTATTTTTTCTCTAGTATGGGCTGTTGTAAGTAAGAAGTCTGTAATATCGTGTATAATAGTTCTTTTTGCAATTTATTCAGTATACTATATTTATTTTTGTTCTATACCATTAGCTTTATTGATAGGCTTAATCCAGCAAATCCGTACCGGTCATTTCTGCCGGCTGGCTCATGCCCAACAGGTGCAGCAGCGTCGGTGCCACATCGGCCAGGACGCCATCGTGGAGATGATCGTGCTGGTGCTCGCGGCTCACGAGAATGCACGGCACGTGATTCGTCGTATGCGCTGTATAAGGCGACCCTGTTTCCGGATCTGCCATGCGTTCGGCATTGCCATGATCGGCAATGATCAGAAGCTGTCCCTGTACGGTTTGTAAGGCTTCGACAATGCGGCCTACACACGTATCGACTGTTTCAACAGCTTTCACGGCTGCCTCAAAAACGCCTGTATGCCCTACCATATCGGCGTTGGCAAAGTTGAGTACGATCAAATCGTACGTGCCGGCCTGGATTTGGTCGACGACCTTATCCGTTACGATGGGCGCATTCATTTCCGGCTGCAAATCATAGGTTGCTACCTTCGGCGACGGTACGAGAATACGATCTTCACCGGCATAGGGTGTTTCGTTACCGCCGTTAAAGAAATACGTCACATGCGCGTATTTTTCTGTTTCTGCAATACGCAGCTGTTTCTTGCCAGCCTTGCTGAGCACTTCTCCCAGTGTATTGACGATTGTTTCTTTATCATATACCACATGGACAGGCAGGCTGTCTTCGTAGCGGGTCATCGTAGCAAAGTACAAATTCAGCTTCTGCGGCCGCGTAAAGCCTGTAAAATCGGGGCTGACAAAGGCTTCCGTCAGCTGCCGGGCCCGGTCGGGACGGAAATTGAAGAAGACGACACTGTCGCCGTCTGCAATAGGTTTGTGGCAAAGCACGGTCGGTACGACAAATTCGTCGGATACGCCGGCACTATATGAGTTTTCCAGGCACGTTTGGGCATCGCTTGCCGTTTCCCCTTCGCCCAGGGCTACGGCCTTATACGCCTTTTCCACGCGGTCCCAGCGTTTATCACGGTCCATGGCATAATAGCGGCCACTGATCGTGGCAATGCGGCCTACGCCGAGGCGGTGGCATTCGTCTTCCAGTTCCTGCAAATACGCGCCGGCACTGCGGGGCAATACGTCACGGCCATCTAAAAAGGCGTGAATGTATACATCCTGAAGGCCATACTGCTTGGCCATTTCCAGTAACCCATAGAGGTGCTTTTCACTGCTGTGCACACCACCGGGGGAAACAAGGCCCATGAGATGCAAGGCCGTTCCGTGTTGTTTGGCATTTTCCATAGCACCTGCGAGGGCTTCTTTTTTAAAGAACGCGCCGCTTTCAATGTCTTTGGTGATCTTGGTCAGTGCCTGGTAAACAATACGGCCGGCACCGATATTTAAATGGCCTACTTCTGAATTGCCAATTTGTCCCTGTGGCAGGCCGACAGCCTCGCCAGAAGCTTCCAAATACGAATGAGGATAGGTTTGCCAGAGCTTTGGCAAGACCTTCAGAGACGCCTGGGCAACGGCATTGTTTGCCCTTACGTCACTGCAGCCAAAGCCATCCATAATAACCAGCATTACAGTCTTTTTTTTCGTCATCTTTGTCTCCTAAAAAGTAAAAGGGCAGAAAATCATATTCTGCCCTTTCGGTGATTTCTTCTTCTCTGCCCTATCTCCGAGGCAGGCATCAGCATATTCGTAATATGTGATTAGTGTGTTGTATTGTATGCGTTCATGGTTTCAATCAGGTCCAGCACTTTGTTGGAGTAGCCGATTTCATTATCATACCACGAAACGAGTTTAACAAACGTATCGGTCAGGGCAATCCCTGCTTTCGCATCAAATACGGAAGTCAGCGTGCAGCCGAGGAAGTCGGAGGATACGAGCGGTTCGTCCGTATAGCCAAGGATGCCTTTCAGTTCGCCTTCAGATGCTTTCTTGACAGCAGCGCAAATTTCATCATACGAAGCCGGCTTTTTCAGATTGACTGTGAGGTCGACAACGGAAACGTCCAGTGTCGGTACGCGCATGGACATACCAGTCAATTTGCCGTCGAGTTCCGGAATAACCTTGCCGACTGCTTTGGCAGCACCTGTCGTCGAAGGAATGATGTTGCCTGTTGCTGCACGGCCACCGCGCCAATCCTTGGCAGACGGTCCGTCAACCGGTTCCTGTGTAGCCGTTACGGAATGAACGGTTGTCATGAGGCCCGATTCAATACCAAAAGCATCGTTGATAACCTTGGCCAGCGGTGCCAGGCAGTTCGTCGTGCACGATGCATTGGAAACAATCTTCTGGCCTGCATAGTCTTTCGTATTAACGCCGCAAACGAACATGTCAGCCTGTGTGCCATCCTTGCCTTTTTTCGACGGTGCCGAAATGACGACGTATTTAGCGCCGGCCTGCAAATGTTTTTCCGACAATTCCGGTGTCAGGAAGCGGCCTGTCGATTCGATGACGTATTCAGCGCCTACTTCGTCCCATTTGAGGTTAGCCGGATCTTTTTCTTTCGTAATCCGGATGTGTTTGCCGTTGACGATCAATTCGCTTTTTTCTACGTCAGCAGCTACATCGCCACGGAAACGGCCATGCATGGTATCGTATTTCAAGAGGTATGCCATGTAATCGACATCACACAAATCATTAATTGCTACAATATTGATATCATCACGTTTCATCGCTGCCCGGAAAACCAAACGACCAATACGACCGAAACCATTAATCCCTACGTTAATCATAAGAGACACTCCTTTTCTCATGTACACAATCTTATCCATCGACAATCTGATGTGTGGAACGAAACCATCTGCGTCGTTCTTACACTGTTATTATGCCACATCGGGAACAATTTTGCAATACCATGGACGTATTTTGTCCCAATTTTGACAGAACCTATACAAAAGCCTTACTGCAGGCCCGCATAAGCAGCTCCCAGGCCGACGTATTCGTTTATGGCCAGGCACGACTGATATAAGACGTACGACTGAGGAATAAAGGAGAAGGCCGTTACTACAGTCTCTATATCAGAGCGGTAGTCACACGGATAGGGAATCGGTGCGAGCCCTTCCCGTTCAAAAAAGCGTATGGCCCTGGGCATATGAAAGGCACTGGTAACGACTACAGGATGCTGCCAGCCATGGTCCCGGCACAAGGCGCTGGTGTATTGGGCATTTTCAGCAGTGTTACGGCTTTTTTCATCCAAGTAAATATCCTTTTCCGCCACGCCTAAGGATAGGAGCACACGCTTTTCAATGGCCGCTTCATCGGCGTCACCGGGAAATACAGCGCCGCCGGAAAGAATAATCGGTACTGCCTTGGCCTTTTGCACGCGTACAGCTGTCAGCAGACGGTTTGCCGCGGCAGAGCCGGTCTGGCCCGTGCCATCGACATCGCGTACGCCGGCGCGGGCGCCGCCGCCAAGCAGCACGACGACATCGCCAGGCAGGCCGGCTGCAGCGGGCTGCACATAGGCCAGCTCTAAGGGCTGCAGGAGGAGACGGCTCACAGGCGCAATAGACAAGGCGTATAAAGCCAGTGTCAGACACAGCAAACACCAGCGGCCTGCCGCTTTCTTACGAAACATATAAAATAAGAGTCCCACAAGCAGGGTAAAGAACCCGCCTATGGGAAGAATCCATTGATACAGCCATTTAATGACAAAAAGCATAGCTTCCGGTCACTCCTCTTCTTTCAGATTCAACAGGATAATGCCGCCTTTCCGGCTATACCCGCTGTCCCAGAGTTCATCTAAAGGAAACCAGCGAAAGCTGCCATACGTAACGAGTTTGACCATAAAGGTGTTTTCAAACGACGCATACCCGGCGAGCCAAAACCAATGCCAGACGTAGTCTGCCAAATCGGGGTTACGATGGCGCAGGTTTAAGTAAGGCACAGGCAAATTGGCATCGATTTCTTCTTTGACAGCCTGCTCCAATTCAGCTAACGGACAGTCGCTATAGAGGCCTTTCATAAAAAGATTCTTTTCGCCGACAGAATCAAGGTATGCCTGATAGCCATCCATCCAGAGCTCGAGCGTATCGATGCCGTGCTCACGGGGCCGCAAATACGGCTTCATAATCTGTGAAAAGGTAATGTAATCCTGAGCCGTCAGATGGCGGGCGTCATACGGATACAAGCGGGCCTGTCCCCGGTTCAAAGCCAGATAAATGCTGACGTCACAAGCCGTTACAGCCCCGCAGCCGCCGATATTCATCCAGCGGTCTGTAAATAATTCCTGATTATATCCATAATAATTGCCTACTTTAAAAAGTGGTAATTCCTTCATATTCCCCTCACCCCTCGTAAAGAATACCAATATAGTACCTTTTATTATAGCATATCCCTCAAAAATATACAGAACAGAGCCGGTCATTTTTTAGGCAAAACTTCTTATTCATTCTTATTTGCAATTTTACTATTTCTGTGTTACACTGTAATACACACTAATACAGTGTGTATCCTTTACATGGGGATGTAAAGGTTTCGACGTGGATGGTTGTATCATGAATAGCGAGCCGGGGTGTCATCTGCCCGTAAATCGGTGAAAACGTTAAATTAAACGCTAAAGAAGAAAACTTTGCTTTAGCTGCCTAAGTGCAGCTAACGTCCCGTTTCTCCATTCCTGCGGGCGGAATGGGACGTCATATAGCAGGATACCTGCCGGCCTTACCTGGAAGCCGGTACGGGAATCTCACAGGCTGGAGTCAGTCTAGTTTGTCCTTGTACGACAACTGCTCGAGATAACTAACAAGGTCTGCGCTCGGAGAAGTTCATGGGGCAGCATTTACGGACAGGAGTTCGACTCTCCTCATCTCCACCATAACTTACAGCAATTTGCTGATTCCCCCATACTGATTGATTTTAGGGCTATTGATGTACCAGGTTATTTCGTACATCCAAAAAACGGCAACAACAAAGCGACCGCTTCTGTTGTTGCCGTTTTTGTATAAAGGGTTCACTACACAGTGAAAAGCCAAGAGGCGGAGCAAAAACGAGTATTCATTTTTGCTCCGCCTTTTGGTGCCCTCTTTATTCTACGTGAATAATTTTATCCGGGTTCAGGATCCCATTAGGGTCCATTGCTTTTTTAATCGTTTTCATGAGTTCCAATTCGACAGGATCTGTGTATTGTTCCATATAGGACAGGCGCTTATAGCCAATGCCGTGTTCGCCGGAAAGACGGCCGCCCAGCTGATAGACGTAGGGATAGGCAAAGGCACGGAACTGGGCCAGCTGCCGTTCCCATTCATCGTCGGGCATGTCGCGCTTCATGATTTGAAAGTGCAGATTGCCATCGCCGGCATGGGCCAGACAGAAAATAAGGAAATCGTATTTCTTGCTTTCTTCTACAAGGGTCTGAATACATTCGGCAATTTTTGTTACCGGTACAACCAAATCTTCCGAGGTTGCCACACGGGAGAAAACACGCGTGCTTTCCAGGCAATTACGCCGTACCTTCCACACCCGGTCATCGGCTTCAACCACATCCGTAGCACCACAGGCTTCACAAACCTCTGCCAGTTTTTCCATCTTTTCATCGAGCTCGTGTTCGCTGAACGTCTCAATGGAAACGATATCATAAATGCCGTCTTCATAGTGCGGCAGGCGCAGCTCGCTATAGTCGCTGGCACTACGAACGAAATTATTGTCCATAAATTCGACCGATGTCGGATTGAGGCCGGCTTTGATCAGCTGCGGCACTAAGGCCGTCGCCTTTTTCAAATCTGTAAAGACGGCCAGTACATCCAGCTTATACGGCGCTAAGGGGACGAGCTTGAGCGTTGCCTGTGTAATGATCCCCAGCGTTCCTTCCGAACCGATGATCAGCTGGTCCAGACAGTAGCCGGTAGAACACTTTTTGAGCGGTGCGCCGAGGTGAGCAATTTTTCCATTAGGCAGAACGGCTTCAATGGCATACACTTGGTGACGTGTCGTGCCATAGCGGACGGCCTTGTTGCCACCGGCGTTGGTAGCCAGGTTGCCACCGATGAGACAACTGTCTGCACTACAGGGATCGCCGGCATACATCAGTCCCTTTTCCTTGGCTGCTGCCTGGATATCAGCCGTTCTGGCACCGGCTTCGGCTACGAGATACATACCTTCCGTATTGATTTCCAGGATCCGGTTCATCCGTTCCATAAGCAGGACAATACCGCCGTATACAGGAACGGCACCGGCACTGACGCTCGTACCGGCACTGCGCGGCGTGACAGGAACTTTATATTGGTTGGCCACTTTCATAATAGCTGCCACTTCTTCTGTACTGCCCGGCGAAACGACGACTTCCGGTAAGTGCCACAAATCCGGTGTCAGACTTTCATCGGACTGATACGCTTCCAGCACTTCCGGTGCGGTCTTGACGTTGCGCGCACCTACGATTTGTTCTAAGGCCTGAATTACTTCATTTGTTACAGGATTATAGTTCATCTTATTCGTCCTTTCCGCATCCTTGCAGATAGTTTTTACCAAAATCAGGTATCACTGTTGCAGTACCGGCAAGGTCCCCGATGCGTGGCTCATAATAGTATAGGTATAAGGATGGTCTAATTCAGCCAGCTCTGCCTGGGCCATCTGCCAGGCTTCTGCCAGCGAAGCTGCCGGTATCTGTCCGCTCTGCCGGATGATCGCAAAATTTTCCGGCCGCGTGACAACGTACACGCGTTTCATAGAGCGGATTATACAACGACCTTTAAAAGCGACAAAGCCTGGCATGAGAAAATGGTCACGTAAATCGGCCTCACATTGATCCAGATCGTTGCGGAAAAACCAGTCTGTAAAAATAGCCGGTTCCTGAATATCCGGACAATCGAGGGTAAAGATCATAATGCCGCCCGGTTTCGTTGCAAAGGCAGCATTCATATGGGCTTTTATCGACTGGTAGAGGTTCATATCCTTAGGATAGCCTCCGGCAGAGGCAATGGTTACGTCGGCACGCTCCGTAATGGGCACGCTGCCGATAGACAGCAAATCGTGGCAGCCCTTTTTCCAGGCTTCCAGCCAGTGGCCGGCTACGACTTCGTAGAGGTCCCCATCGGTAGTAAAGACCGTATTGACCAGGAAATCAGGTGCTACGAGAGCGCACGCTTCCTGCATATCTTCGTGAAAGGGATTCCCAGCCAGGAGGCCGGCATCACAGGCAGGATTACAGCCTGCGCCCGGCGTTTCTGCCAAGGCCAGGGCATGGTTACGCATGATCGTATCAAAGCCGGCAATGCCCGGAACGACAGCCTTACGGCCACCACCATACCCGGCCATCGGATGAAACGATACGGCCCCGGTGAGGATCAATTTGTCTGCTTGAACGGCCGCCGTGTTGATATAAATGTCATTCCCATAGCTGGTCCGGCCAACGCAGGTCAACTGGGCCGCATCATGGCAATCATGCTGGACAATACGCAGACGCCGGACCATGTCCTTGCCGCAAACGAGTTCATCCTCGGCCTGCGTGTGGGCCCTGTGCGTTCCCGGTGCGATGAGGACCGTAATCTGCTCATCTGCTACGCCAATGCGGTTTAGTTCCCCTACGATGACCGGCAGCATGCGGTCCGTATGTACTAGCCGTGTGACATCGCTGACAACAATGGTTACGGTATCACCGGCCTGTACGATTTCAGATAAAGGCGCACTGCCAATCGGATGCTCAAGCGCGGCCTGTACGGCAGCCTCTTCGTCTGCGACGGCCTGGGTTTCACGGCCCCGCAAATCGTATAACAGGTGTTCTTCAGGCAGTGTAATGGTCTCTGTCCCCTTACCAAAGGGCAAAGAAAAAGTTGGCATACGATTCCCCTCTTTTCTTATGCTATCACAACTATTCAAAAAGTCCCCAGTGTCCCATGTAGATCGCTACCAGGACGCGTATGAAGAGAAGACAAAAAAGACTGAACGTGAGGATAAAAAGAAACTCTTCAAAATCATCATCCCGTTCAAACTTCTTGCGAAAGTCCTTTAAATGATGTGTCATGTTGTGTATCATGATCGCTTCTCCTGTTATTCGTGCGCTTCTTCCTCATGATGTGGAAAGAGTTCCTGCACCCAGCGGGCCGACTCTTCATCCTTATTGATTCCCTTGAGCAGAGTCCGTTCCGAATTTTCCATATGTTTTTTGGCAATTTTACGGGCCTGCGCACTATTATGATCGGCAATATATTCCACCATTTGCCGGTGCTCTTCCCACGTAGCGGCCAGGCGGCCTGGATAATGCATGGAAATAGACCGGAAGCGCAGCATTTGCTCCCGCAGGTTATTCAGGATATCGACGAGACGGTTATTGCGGCTGGCATGATACAAAATATCATGAAAGCGCACGTCGGCGTCGACGATCTTATCAAAGTCATCGTTTTCTATATACTCATTAATTTCTACGAGAATCCGTTCCAAATGTTCCAGCTCGTCGGCCGTAATCCGTTCGGCTGCCAAACCGGCCGAAAGTTCTTCCAGGGCACTGCGGATTTCAAAAACCTGTACGATGTCCTTCAAGGAAATATCGGCCACATAGGTTCCCCGGCGCGGTACCATGACGACGAAGCCTTCAAGTTCGAGCTTGCGGATTGCTTCGCGTATCGGTGTCCGGCTTACGCCCAGTTCGTCAGCCAGGCGGATTTCCATGAGCCGTTCTCCCGGTTTAAGGACCCCATCCTTAATCGCCTTGCGCAAGGCCTCACTGACGACTTCCCGTAACGGACGGTAGGCATCCAGTTTAATAGGTTCTAATTTTTTATGTTTTGTATCGCCTGTTTCCATTCCTCTTACTCCCCTGTTACTAAGGTACTTGTGAAAATATCCGCATCCTGCAGTACAGCACGCAGCCGGGCAGCAATTTCGTGATGTTTATGCTGTGGCGGAATGAGTGCAAAAAGGGTGGGCCCGCTGCCTGACATGAGCGGCCGCAGTCCTTCGCGATGCAGCATCTGTTTTAAGTGCCGGATTTCCGGTACGATGGGAATGACCAGCTCTTCAAAGGTATTGCCCAACGAATCCATGACCCGTTCCAGAACACCCGTGCGTACAGCCGCTTCCTGGGCGTTAATGTCCACCGGCGACTGTATCGTCTGCCGGTCAAAGAGTTCGTACGCTTCGCCAGTGTGCACGGCCACGTGGGGATGAATAATGAGAACCGGCCAATCAGGCAGTGACGGCAGCCGTTTCAGCACTTCGCCTACGCCGGTACCACGGGCTGTACCGCCACGGATGCAAAAGGGAACGTCTGCCCCCAGAGCGGCCCCGATTTCGCATAAACGGCTGTCGGAAAAGTGCAGCTGCCACAACCGGTTCAGTCCGCGGAGTACGGCTGCACAATCCGTGCTGCCACCGGCTAATCCGGCAGCAATGGGGATATGTTTCTCAATATGGATATGAACCCCGGACGAGCCTTTACAATACGGGCGCATGGCTTCATAGGCCTTGTAGGCCAGGTTCGACCTGTCGCAAGGCAGAGCCGGTTCTGAACAGGTCAGCTGTACGTCATCAGCCCGTTCCAAGCGGATCGTATCGCAGAGAGCAATGGACTGAAATACGGTGTCAATATCATGATATCCGTCGGGACGGCGTCCTGTAATGCACAGGGCCAGGTTGATTTTTCCGTATCCTTTTTCTTCTATCATTCTCAGTTTACACTCCTGTAAAAGCACGTCACACACACATAAAAATATATGGTTTTTCCGTGCAAATCCATGGTCAGAAAAAAGTCCCCTCAGCTTTTGCCTGCATTTTTCTGATTTAAATATTTTTGTATTGAATTAAAACATACCTATGCTATAATGGTGAGACAGTTCAGGCTGTTTTCTTATGGAAAACCCTTTAGAGGCCCCTTCAGCCAACAACTGTACATAGATATTATAACTTTCATTATAATGTTTTTTTTTGGTTTTTACAATCTTTCACCTGTAAACCACGGAGGGTAATCATGAAAGCCCAGGAAGAATTTAATCTCAAAGAGTTTTTGATTCCGTACGTTGCTACGCTCATAGGCAGTATCATCGCTGCCATTGGTGTAACGGCGTTTTTTGTTCCCCATCATTTATTAAGCGGCGGTATTAGTGGTATTTCTATTTTAGTTTACTACCTGACGGGGCTCCCTATCGGCCTGGGCATGTTCATTCTGAATATCCCGATCATGATTGCCTGCTACAAATTTATGGGCCGGCAATATACGATTTTAAGTATCGTCGGTACCATCATCATGTCCATCTCCTTTGATGCAACAGCCTTCTTATCGGACATGACGATTATCAAGGATCCTATGATTTCTTCCATTACCGGCGGTGCCGTAAACGGCCTGGGCATGGGTATTATTTACAAGTACAACGGCAACAGCGGCGGCCTGGACGTCGTCGGTGCTATTGTAAAGAAATTTTACTCTATGGAAATGGGCAACGTCGTCATGGTCCTCAATATGGTCATCCTCATTTTTGCCGCCTACCTCTTTAGCTTGGAACTGGCCGTCCTCACCTTCGTCGGCGTCTATATTTCCGCCTTTGTAACCAACAAAGTCGTCGTCGGCCTAAAACAGCGCAAAACGGTCATTATCATTTCCAACCGGGCTGACGTCATCGCCCCGGTGCTCATGCGCTATATCGGCCACGGCGCCACCTATCTCCACGGCCAGGGTGCTTATACCATGCAGGACAAACAGATTATCTACGCCATTATCAAACTGACGGAAGTAGCCCGTGTCAAGCAGCTGGTCAACAAATTAGATCCCTTGGCCTTTATGACCTTTAGCGATGCCTCTGAAGTCGTCGGCCAGGGCTTTACCCGTCCGGCCGCCAAGCAGGGCCTGCCGCCGAATTCATCCATGTCCATGCCCCATACGAAAAATACGTTGCCACCGGAATATTAATCCATGCCAAAATCGCCAAGAGCAGCCCCAGCGGAGCTGCTCTTTTTTTGTCTCTTTGCCTCATTCCCGTTTCCAGAACCTGCCCTGTACTTCTCCTCACGGGCAGGTACAATAGCGTTCTAGCGGTCTTTATGCACGTTTTTTTATTACGTATTAAGGTACGGTCTGCCACTTCTTGGAAACAAAAAAGAACAGGCCAGGGATGTCCCTGCCTGCTCTTTGGTATAGACAGCTTATAATTGATTCTTTTCCCGATAAATGACCCATTCGGCAATATTGTTGGCATGATCGGCCATGCGTTCAATATACTTGACGATAAGGACGTAGGCAATGTACTGCCGCGAATGGTCAGGATCGCTCTTCACCTTTTCCGAAATCTGCGCGATCAGCCGGTTAAAGGCTTCGTCTACGATATCATCCTTGTCCTTCATGAGATCAGCCTGTGAGCTGTTTTTCCCCTTGTAGAAATCGAGCACATCACTCACCATGGACGACATGACGGCGTACATTTCCATGAGGCCTGCCGGCTGGTCAACAGGATCACCATATTCCTTCAAATGAAGAATATAGTGGCTGATATCGGCACAGTGATCGGCAATGCGTTCCATATCAGAAAGGATCTTCAGCGTTGCCATGAGGTTACGCCAATCTGTAGCCACCGGATTTTGCAGCATATCAATGGTCATATCCTTTTTCATACATTCCCGTACGAGGGCATCGATTTCATCGTCGCCTTCATAGATTTTCTTCGCCAGTTCTACGTCCATCGTCGCCAAAGCCTTAGCCGTTTCACCGACTGCCTGTTCTACAGCCAGACCTAAGTTATCCAAGCGGCTCTTGAACTCGCTTATTGCAATATCGTATGATTCCAAAATGGTACCTCCCTGTGATCAGCCGAACCGGCCGGTAATATATGCTTCCGTCTGCGCATTAGACGGCTGGGTAAACATGTCCACTGTATCGTTGAATTCAATCAGCTCACCAAGCAGGAAGAAGGCTGTCTTATCAGAAATACGGCGGGCCTGTTGCATGCTGTGTGTGACGATGACGATGGTGTAATCTTTTTTCAATTCCAGGGCCAGGTCTTCGATTTTCTGTGTGGAAATCGGATCCAGTGCCGATGTCGGTTCATCCATGAGGATAACCGACGGGCGTGCAGCCAGGGTACGGGCAATGCAGAGACGCTGCTGCTGGCCGCCGGAAAGACCTAAGGCACTTTCGTTCAGCCGGTCTTTCAGTTCGTCCCAAATGACGGCCTGACGCAGGCTTTGTTCGACGATTTCAGCCAATTCCTTTTTATTGGAAATACCCTGAATACGCGGGCCATAGGCAACGTTTTCAAAAATACTCTTCGGGAACGGCGTCGGCTGCTGGAAGACCATGCCTACACGATAGCGCAGGGCCAGAGGATCGACTTCCTTGAAGATATCCTTTCCTTCGAACTGGATTTTACCGGTAACACGGCAGCCTTCTACCCAGTCGTTCATGCGGTTCAGTGTTTTAAGAAACGTAGATTTACCGCAGCCGGAAGGACCGATGAGAGCCGTAATATGGTTCTTTTCAATATTCATATTAATATTTTTCAGCGCCTGCGTCTGATCATAAAAGAGGTCCAGACCCTCTACAGAAAAGGTATATTCTGCATCACCGGCGGCTTCCTGAGAAACGCGTACGGCTTCCTGTTCAGTAGCTTTAGCAGCACCGGAGCCAATCAGCGTTGTTGTCATTTCAGTCATTATTTACTTCCTCCCATTTTCTTATCAATTCTCCAGCTGAGCCAGCGTGCAGCCAAGCTGAACGAAACAACCATTATCATGAGGATTGCCGACGAGGCACTGGCCATCTGTACGGCATCGGGATGCAGGGCTTCTGTACGCAGGGCCCAAATGTGCAGGGCCAGCGTTTCGCCCGGACGGAACGGGTTGAGCGGGCACGAGCTCGATGTAATATCCCAGTTCGTCCAATCGATATCCGTCGACATACCGGCTGTAAACATGAGGGCAGCAGCTTCACCGAAGCCACGGCCGGCGGCCATGATGAGACCCGTCATAATACGGGGAAAACAAGCCGGCAGCAAAATATTCCAGATCATCTGCCAATGGGAAGCACCGAGACCCAGGCTCCCTTGACGGTAGCTGTCCGGCAGGTTGCGCAGGGCATCTTCCGTAACAGACGTAACTAACGGCAAGGTCAGGATGGATACGGCCAAGGCGCCGGCAAAGAGGTTCCACTGGGAACCGGTCATGACGATAAAGGCCAGGTAGCCAAAGAGGCCGACGACGATAGATGGCAGGGACGCCAGGGTTTCAATAGCCATACGTACCCAATGGGTCACTTTGCCGTTGCCGGCATATTCAGCCAGGAAAATCCCGGCAGGAATCCCTGTAATCATACTGCCGACGAGAGCCAGAACGACGAGGTACACCGTGTTAAAGAACATATCGCCCAAGCCATGGGGGCCAAAGGAGAGCATTTCCGGTGTCATGCCTTCAACACCCTGTATGATAACGAAGCCGACAAAGGCGACGAGCAGGACGACGGCAAAACCGGCACCGCCGACAAACAGGGCGGTCATAATGGAATCAGAACGTTTCTTTTGTGCTAAGCTGGTCAATTTATTTTCCTCCCTTCAAATCCGATGCGCGGTTGAGGCGATGGATCAGGAAGATAAACAAGAAGGACAAGAGGAATAAGGTCAGCGCCATCGTCCAGAGAGCTGCGCTGTATTCGCCGCCTTCCATGGCACCACCCATATCCGAGGCAATGGCCGTCGTAAGCGTACTGGCCGGCAGGAAGAGGGACGTCGGAAAGACTTTCATCTGGCCGATAACCATGGCGACTGCCAGGGCTTCCCCAAGGGCACGAGCCAGGCCTAAGATGATCCCCGTAAAAATGCCGCCTTTGGCAGCAGGCAGAACGATATGGGCAATGGTTTCCCAGCGGGTAGCACCCAGTCCGTACGAGGCCTCACGCCACGTTTTCGGCACAGCTGCCATGGCGTCTGCTGCCATCGTCGTAATGGTCGGGAAAATCATGACCGCCAGGACACAACCGGCAGCCAGGACAGAGAAGCCGAAGGGCATGGGGAAAATGAGACGCAGGAACGGCACGAGAACGGTCAGGCCAATCCAGCCGTAGACAACAGAAGGAATCCCTGTGAAGAGTTCGACAGCCGGCTGAATCAAGCGGCGCGTGCGCGGCGTGGCGATCTCTGTCATAAAAATAGCAGTAGAAATACATAAAGGCAGGGATAAAACGAGAGCCAGGGCACAGGTGACGAGAGAACCGGAAAGGAACATGGCCGCCCCTACGTGACCGCCGCCTTCTGCCGTATCGCTCGGGTTCCAGACGCCGGAGAAGAGGAATTCTCCCAGACTGTGGTGAAAAACAAAAAAGGTATCCGTGCCCTTGAGGAGCAGGAAGGCACCGATGAGAAAAGGTACCAAGGCCGTGCCTATGCCGCACAGGGTGATGAGAATACGTGCTGTTTTCTCATTCCTGTGGGCCCGGCGGACAGCTAATGCGAGTGCGTTTATCATTATTTATTCGAACCTCCATATAAAGTACACGGCCCCGCAGGGAGAGCCCCGTGAGACCGTGTCTTCCCGGAAAACAATCTGCTGCACGCCATATGTATTTAGCGTTTATCCGATTGTTTCACTCTTAGTGAACTTCTTTAGTCTGCATCTTGCTGCTGACGCCATAGCCAAGTTCTTCAATGCGCTGGCCATATTTGTCGGAGAGGATGTAGTCGATGAACGATTTAACAGCCGGTTTCGGATCCTTGCTGGTGTAAATGTGTTCATAGCCCCAGACGGAGTATGTGCCGTTATATGTATTTTCCAGTGTCGGAGCTACGCCGTCGATGGCGATAGAACCAACCGTCGAATCGTTGATCAGGTACGGCAGGGCTACGTAGCCGATAGCACCCGGATTCTGGGCAACGCTCTGAACGAGGATACCGGAGTTATCTGTTTCCAAGGACTGGTTAGAGGCTTCTTCGGCACCGTTAAGGGCATACTGTTTGAAGAGGGCACGCGTACCGGACGTTTTCGGACGGGTTACGAGGACAACCTTTTCATCCGGGCCGCCAACTTCTTTCCAGTTGGTGATCTTGCCGGTGAAGATATCTGTCAGCTGCTGACGGGTCAGGGATTTGACCTGGCCGGCAACGTCTTTGTTAGCAATCGTAGCAACGGTCATAACGCAGACCTTGTGGTCTTCCAGTTTATCAGCCTGATCTTTGCTCAGCTTCGTATCAGCCGGTACATCGGAGTTACCCATATCGACAGAGCCGTCAGATACCTGTTTCAGGCCTGTGCCGGAACCGCCGGCATTGAGGCTGATCGATACGTCTTTATGTTCAGCTTTATATTTTTCTGCTGCATCTTTCACTAAGGGCAGCAGAGCCGATGAACCGGAACCGGTAATGCTGCCGGATACGGCCTGCGTCTTGGCATCAGACTTGTTTGCATCGTTGGAACTGCCACAACCGGCAGCACCAAATACCATCATGGCAGCCAGACCCATCAAAACTAATTTCTTCAAATTCATCGTAAATCGTCTCCTTTTCCTTTAGTGGAATCGTATGTGTATGTTTAATTGCATACCTATCGTAACAAGGCAATGTAAGGAGTCTATGTGGCCAAAGTAAAGATTGCGTCAAAAAAAAGAGGATGCAGCCAGGTTTAATCCTGGTTGCATCCCCATATACAGGCTGTTTTTGCCAAAGTACACAGAAATCTATAGATTAGCAATACTTACTGCAAGCAAAATCCACCGCTATTCTCTCCGCTACGGAAATAGCGATCGTGCCTAAAACCGCTACCGGGTGCTATTCCTCCCAAAGGCTATTTCAGCCGTGCCGCCTTATTTGCCCGTATACAAGGGCAGTGTCGACGCCGCATAGGGCATGACTGTAACCGTATAGGAGGCTTCTTTTCCGTCTTCCGTAAGCAGCCCTCTGGCGATTCCCCAGGCCTCGTCCATACTGAGGGCCGGAATCTGTCCGCTCTTGCGGATAACGTGGAAGTACTGCGGTTCCGTAACGATAATGACGGCCTTCAGCTGCCTGATAATGCAGCGTGTCTTGTAAGCAGAAAAGGCAGGAATCGTAAAATGCTGCTTCACTTCTGTCAAAACCTGGGACAGGTCGTCGCGGAAAAACCAATCCGCAAAGGACGCCGGTTCATACATATCTTCGCAGGCCATAGCCAGAATCATGATACCGCCGGGTTTAACGGCAAAGACGGCATTCATATGAGCCTTCGTCGCCTGGTACATATTGATATCCTTAGGATAGCCGCCAGCTGAACCGATGACCACATCGGCCTGCGTGGGTATGGGCACGCCATCGAGGGCTAAGAGCTTTTCACGGCCTTTCTGCCAGGCCGTATCCCAGGCGCCGCTGACGACATCATATAAGCTGCCCGATGCTGTAAAAACCAGATTGAGCAGAAAATGAGGCGGTACGAAGGCAGCGCCTTCCATCATATCCTCATGGATGGGATTGCCTTGCAATTTGCCGGCATCGCAGTTATGGTTCATACCATCGGCCTCATCATCGCTCAAGGCCAGGGCATGGTTAGCCATAATCGTATCATAGCCGGCAATGCCCGGCAGGATTGCCTTGCGGCCGCCGCCAAAGCCGGCCATATCATGAAAGGAAATACCGCCCGTAACAATGAGCGTATCTGCTTCGACAGCCAGCCGGTTAATGCGTACCTGGTTTCCCCTGGACGTGACCCCTACGCTAAGGAGCTGTGACTCGTCATGACAATCATGCTGCACAATATAGAGACGCCGTACCATATCGGCGCCACAGACTGCTTCCGTTTCTTCCCGTGTTTGCTGCCGGTGGGTGCCTAACGCGATGAGCACCGTAATCTGTTCATCCTGTACGCCCATGAGATTCAGTTCTCCTACGAGAATACGCAGCATGCGGTCTGTATGGACAGGCCGCGTAATATCACTGACGACGATGACCACTGTACCACCTGTCTTCACGCATTCCCGTAAGGGCCGGCCGGATACAGGCTTATACAGGGACTTGCGGATGGCTTCCTCTTCATCGCGCACGGCCTTCGCCTGGGGACTATCGAGATACAAGAGCACATGCTCCTCGTCCAGGCTGAGATGTTGGTTTGTCGTTCCATATGGAAATGTATAGGTCTTCAACTTTCTCTCCCCCTTGCTGCTTTTTTACCCGTTCTGCTCGCGGTAAGCCGGGAAGGACACGGTAATCCGGGTGCCTGAATTTTCCTTGCTGGTTAAGGAAATCCGGCCTTGATGCTGATCGACAATGTGTTTGACAATAGAAAGTCCCAGACCACTGCCTTCGATTTTGTCCGAATGGCTCACGTCGGCACGGTAGAACCGTTCAAACACGCGTTTTTGCTTGTCTTCAGGAATGCCGATGCCCGTGTCGGTTACCTGGAGCAACACGCGCTGCTCTTCTTCGCGCAGGGATACGTACACATGGCCGCCGGGACGATTATATTTCACGGCGTTGTCAACGAGATTGACGACGACTTCCCGCAAACGTCCTTCATCTCCCCATACGGTGACATCTGCTAAGGTGCAGTGTACAGTAATCTGTTTCTCCAATAAGACCGGCTCCATAAAGCTGGCTACATCCTGGACGATGGGTTTCAAATGAACCGCTTCCATAGGTTTGCTTTGTTTTTTTTCTTCAATCCGCGTGAGATGCAAAATTTCTTCAATCATTCCCAGGAGACGGTTAGCCTGTTCATAAATCCGCGTTCCGAAATGCTGTGCATCTTCATGACTTTTGAACATCCCCGCCGCCAGCACTTCGGCAAAGCCCCGGATAGACGTAAGGGGTGTTTTCAGCTCGTGAGACACATTGGATGTGAATTCCCGGCGCAGCTGTTCCCGCCGTTCCCGTTCCGTAATATCATCCAAGATAAAGAGCACGCCATAAAAGGTATGATCTTTATAGACCGGCTGTACGGTCAGCTGATAAAGGGAATCTTCCAGGGCAAAGCGCTGCTCCGATGCCGCCTCAGACGTACCGGCCTGACGGATCAGTTCCCAGTCAATTGCCGTAAATAGGGACGGCAAATCGAGGCCCGATACAGTCAGATTTTGACGCAGATCAAGGACGGACTTGGCACACTGGTTAATGACGAGAATTTTATAGGACGGATCGGTCAGAATGACACCTTCCTGCAAATTTTCCATCATCAGGCGGATTACATTCCGCTGCTGTTCCAGGGTCTGGATCGTATGGTTGATGACTTCACTTTGATCGAGAATCTTTTGCACGAGCGGCCGCAGCTCCGAATAGACAGGCGGTACTTTGCCGCGTATATCTTCAGGCGAGCCGATATTTTCCATGATCAATGCCGTCCGGCGCAAGGGTGCCAACAGGCTGGTCGTCAACATCCGCGATGCTTTGATACAAGCCAGGGAGGTCAATGCCAGCAGCAAGAGCAAGAGCGGAAGGAGGGAAAGAAAGTGCATATACAACGAGCGCCGTTCCAGACTGAGGCGCAAAATCGTGCCGTTATCCAAACGGACAGACTTGTAGTACAGTGTCTTTTCCAGCGTGCTGGACATACGCACAGAAGAGCCCTTCCCTTCTTTGATGGCTTCCTGCACTTCCGGCCGTTCCAAATGATTTTCCATGGCCTCCTGGTCATAGTCCGATTCATACAAAATATGTCCCGTCGAGCCAATCCAGGTAATGCGCATATTGCCCTTTTCATTCTGACCCGTTTGCTGCAAATAACGGAGCGGATCATCTACCTGCTTGATGCTGGTCGTCATGATCGTAACGGCATTGTTCAGCTCTGTCATTGCCTGTTCTTGTGCCGAATGCCAGACGACCCAGCTGTAAATCAAAATCGTCACGGCCATACAGGCAAAGCCCATAGCCAGCAGGCTGAGATAAATACGTCGTTTCATACCTATTCGCCCTTCATGACATAGCCCAGGCCGCGGACAGTGAGGATGAAGCGGCTGGCATCACCTAATTTCTGCCGCAAGCTGCGGATATGCATATCGATGGTCCGCGTTTCCCCTTCATAGGAAAAGCCCCAGACGGCTTCCATAATGCGTTCCCGCGTGAGGACAATATTCTGATTAATCAGCATATAGCGCAACAGTTCAAATTCTTTCACTGTAAGCTGGCACGGTTCTCCGTCGACCGTTACTTCATGGCGTTTTTCATTTAAGCTGATCGGGCCGCAATTGAGCGTATCTTCCTCTTCCTCCTGTTGGCCGCAGCGCCGCAATACGGCGTGAATACGCGATGTCAGTTCAACAATCCCAAAAGGCTTTTTGACATAATCATCGGCCCCCTTATTGAGTCCCTTGGCAATATCAAATTCACTGGTTTTTGCCGTGAGAATAATGATGGGCAAGGATTTATAAGCTGTCTGACTGCGTAATTTCTGTAAAATATCCATACCGCTTTCACCGGGAAGCATGATATCCAGCAAGAGCAGGTCCGGCTTTTCTTCTTCTAAGGCCTGCCAGAATTCCTTGCCGTCGGCCATGGTCTTAACAGCAAAGTGCTGACTTTCCAAGGCATAGCCTATTAACTCGCGGATACTAGCGTCATCTTCTACACAATAAATTAAAGCCACTATAATTCATCCTCTCTTGTATGTGCCTACAGTATCAATTTTACCTATACTTAGTACTAGTATAACATGCGATTCTCCGACAAATAAATATGAAACCCGTAAAAAATCGGTAAAAAAACAGCCGTGACGAACACGGCTGTTTTTATTTTAGAAATCAAGGTCCTTGGAAATGAGCTGAATATCCCATTCTTTATCGACCTGTTTATACGTAATGGTCGCAATAAAGGAATGCAGGTCACGGACCCATGTGAAATTACGATCGTCAATGTTGCCATTGTCGAGGTTTTTATTCATAGAGAAAATAATCGTATCCAGCGGCGTCAGGACATAGCCCACAGAGAAGCCTTTCTGACGCGGGTCATCGATATTATCGAAGCGATACGGTGTATAGCCGCTAACGTTGTGCTTCTTGTACCAGAAGCTGGTCCAAAGACGATTATTGATGCCCTGATTGAGGATTGCGCCCCAGTACGGATCGCTCCGTTCGGCATCGTGGTAGGCATACAGGTCCTTACGGTAGCCCGTAAAGAAGCGCAGATTAGCCCGGGTCCACAAGGGAATCGGCCGGTGGGACACTTCTGTACGATAGCCTTTGTGTTCCCCTTTCTTGTCGCCTTCTTCCCAGCGTCCCCAGCTGGCACTGCCATCTACGTAAATACCGGAATCACCGACGTATATACGCGGCATATAGTACCGCAGCTCCGGCCAGCGTGTCGCCCAGATATGATCATCATTATCCGTACTTTCTTCCTTGCTGTAACCGAAGGAGAAGGTACCGACGCGGGTGTTCTTCGCGATCGTCGCCGAAGGCTTGAAGCCTTCCTTCGAATAGATATAATAGCTCAGATTTAAAGAGAGATCGCCCGCTTGATTCAGCGGGAATTTGCCATCCCCGCGCAGGCCGATACCATTGTCGTTATTATACGTCGGCCGTGGCAGCAGCGTAAAAATCCAAGGTTTTTCCTTTTTATCGCCTAATTTTCCTTCATAATGGCCATACGTAAAGAGGCAGACGTGCTTAAACCACAGCTTCGTATTTTCAGCCGTAAATTTTTCACCGGGATAAATACGGATATCATCGCCGGTCAAATAATAGTCCGGCGTCTTAGCTACTGCATGAGGTGTCGTAATCAGACCGTGCTTGATATAGCCCTGGCCATTATACATTTCTGCATCTGTACCACGAACGTACGTCGTCGCATCCATGAAGCCGCTCATAGTTCCCATGAGTGCACTCTGATTAGCTGCATTGTACGTCACATCTGTACCATCGAGGGCCGTCGTACTATTCATATATATGACCGGCCCTGTCGCATGATATACCTGCGATTTGGCGTTGCCCTCTACGACGTTCGCATGCATTTCATCCATTCCCTGGGCAATATCAACATTTCCCCGGGCAGCGACATAATTGTCGGACTTACGCATGAGCAGCTTATCGGCTGTCATCTTAACGGGCTGCTGGGGCAGTACGACATCATAACTGGCTGCAGCCTGATCCAGATTTACCGGTGTCAGCCCCGTATCCTGTGCCGCTGGGACAGGCAGCGTTTCTTCTGTATGCACTTGTACAAGCTTTTCCTTGTCAGCTGCCGTATCCTGTGCGTAAATCTGCAGGGAAAGGGGCAGGACGGCGGCCAAAACGGCAGCTGTCATTTTTTTATTCATTATCGTCACCTGTCAATTAATTGTTATTCGCTGGCGTAATCGTCACCGTTGCCTGAACATCGTCATGAGCGGGCACGCCTGTCGTATCCAGAGAGACGGGCGTCACGTGTTCTGTCTTGTCCTGTTCAGGGATTGTTACGTTTCCTCCATCACCTGTGTCCGGCGTGACCGTTGCAGTCGTCGTAGCCGCCGCTACGACCGGTTCCGAAGCCGGCACGGCTACGCCGCTGGCAGCCATATTGGCAGAGGCCATCGTTGAAACAGGCTGTTGTTTTTCAATAAAGCCGATCACTTCTGTTGCCATCTTTACTTCCGCGTACATAGTAGTCCCTGCCGGAATATTGACGTCATTGCCTTTTACAAAAAGGCCGCCTACAAGCCCTACCGGGCCGAGAATAATAGCACCCGCTGCAGAAGCACCTACGGCTCCGGCTGTCCGCTTATATTGTTCCTTCGTCTTTTCGCCGACTGTCAAAGGTACAGGCGTCCCGTCAGCAGCCCGTACGGTGCTGTACGTAATTTCGATCTTACCATCACGGCCAAAGCGTCCGGCCTTGCGGACCGTCGTTGCCGTGCCATCAGCTTCCATGCCCCGGGGAATGGCAATCACATTACCTACCATGACGTCTTCAGCAACGCTGAAGCGGACTATATCCCCTTTCTGAAGCGTTTCCGAGTCAAGGGGATCCAGATTTTTCATAGTGACAATCGTACCGGCCGGGATGACTACATCTTGCGACGTAAACGCCGTATTGCCCAGCATCGCCGTACGCAAGGAGCGCACGCGGCCGATGAGAGATCCTGTGGCTGCCTTGCCGTTTATGCCTTCTTCTAAGGCAGCTACGCGATCGAGCAAAGGCGCATCTGTGATTTTACCGGAATACTGCCACTGCATCATATTCACAGCTGCCAGCAGGGACAAATCAGAACCGGAGTTGCCGTATACATCTGTATATAAGGCGTCCGTCTGATTTTGAATACTCCCCGTTAACAGTTCCTGACCGTTTAAGGTCCGATCCAGTGCATCAATACGGGTATTCAATGAACCGCTCTGCGGTGCTCCATATACAGTCGTTTCTACTTTTTCTGCTTTCTCCAGAATTGTATAGTCCGCTGCGCCAGCCGTCATAGCCCCGCACAGGGCAATCACCGCCAGAACGCAGGCAACTTTTCCTTTCCACATGTTGCATCCCTCCATATCCGTTCGTTATATACTATAAGCCGGTCATCAGGTTATACTTTCCATTATATTTCCATACTATTTAATTATATCGATTTCATGCTTAAAAAGCAACTCATACGCCATGCCGATTCTGAACGGGCAAAACCTGCCCTGCATCACAACACCTGGGAACCTGTACAAAAGAAAAAAATTCTGCTAATTTTTTAGAAAAAGGCCTTGCAATTCTCAATATGCCCTGCTATAATAACAGCATAACAAATACACGTTATTTGTTAATACAAATTATAGAAATCAATATTAGTACATACTCTTGGGAGGTAACAATCATGAAAAAATTTGTTTGCGGTATTTGTGGTTTTGTATTTGAAGGCAATGAAGCTCCTGAAAAGTGTCCCCAGTGCGGTGCTCCGAAAGAAAAATTCTCGGAACTCGTTGAAGGCGTAAAAGAATATGCTGACGAACATCGCGTCGGCGTTGCCAAAGGCGTTGATGAACGAATCATCGAAGGCCTGCGCCAGAACTTCACTGGGGAATGCTCTGAAGTTGGTATGTATCTGGCTATGAGCCGTGTGGCCGACCGCCAAGGCTATCCGGAAGTAGCCGAAGCATACAAACGTATTGCTTACGAAGAATCGGAACATGCCGCAAAATTCGCTGAACTGCTTGGTGAAGTAGTAACAGACGATACAAAGAAAAACCTCGAAATGCGCGCTGCTGCTGAACAGGGTGCCTGCGCTGGTAAAAAAGAACTGGCTACCCTCGCTAAACAGCTGAACCTCGACGCTATTCATGACACGGTTCATGAAATGTGCAAAGACGAAGCCCGCCATGGCCGTGTCTTCGACGGCTTGCTCGCTCGTTACTTCGCAAAATAATACAATCCTCTGCACCCCGGTACCCTCCTCTGGTACCGGGGTTTTTGCATGCAAAGAAGAAAAAAATAAGTCCGCCCAAAGAGCGAACTCATTTCTCCCGCAGATATCAGGATTTATTTCGTTGTGTTTGTTTTTTACGCCACCATAAAAAACCGTAAATTGCTACTACCAGAATGGTCAAGCCGAGAAGCCGTTCCCAATGCTCATTAATCCGTAATAAATCATGGCCAAACCATACTTCTACGACAACGGCAGGGATCTTACCAAGCGCATTGGCAATAAAATGATCCTTATACGAAATATGGCTTAACGCACTAAAGGCCGTAACTACGACATTGGGAGAATAGGGAATAGCCCGCCCCATCATAATCGTACGAATACAGCTGTACGAGTCCAGCTTTTCCAGCATATTACTACGCTGGATAACTTTTTTTGCCTGATTTCGTAAGAGTGTCCGCGTCAGGCGAAAACTAATTTCAATCCCGATTACTTCCCCGGCCCAGGAAATAATAATCCCCGGTACCAGGCCAAAGATCACACCATTTACCGTAAGAAACGGGATGGAGGGAATGCCGATAGCATTGGCAAAGATAATCATAAATACACTGACCAGAATAGCTGCATAGCCAAAGGATGCAATATAGTCTGTCAGCCCATCTATATCTCCTTCTACAGTAAGGTGCCACATGGTCGAATAGAAATCCGGCAGAAACCATTGGATAGACCAGAGGAACAGCAATACAGCAAGTACGCCGCCTAGCCGCACAGTCCAGCCTAATGTCTTATCAGTCATATGGATAATATCCTCTTTCGCCACTGCGATAATACAAAAATACCACCTGTACAGGGCTCATAGACCAGCCCTGTTGCTGTATACATATATGACAGGGGGCAGAAATACCGTGTGTAAGTCCATATGTGAATACAGTTTATCCAATATTATACCATAATTTTACCGTTTGAGATAGAGAGCGCCCTATAACTTTTTGTTTGTCATTGTTGCTGCAGCTGCAAGAGTCTTTCTTGCAGCTGTACGTCCTCGTAAAAGACTTTTTCCAGGCACAGGCCTTGGGCCGGTGCCGTCGCACCTAACTGTTTCCGGTCACGGCTGGCCAATACAGCCTCTAAACGGACCGGTGTAACGCGGTGCAAGCCCGCATCGACGAGACCACCGGCAATATTACGCACCATGTGGTACAAAAAGCCATCGCCTACGACATCGATCGTCACAACCGGTCCTGCTGTATGAACGCCTATATGATACATGGTCTTTACAGGATTCATAGGTGTCGTATTCTGCCCTTCAAAGGCCGAGAAATCATGCGTCCCCAACAGACGCCCGGCAGCGTCCCGCATAGCCTCAATATCGAGGGGGTGACGGATAAACCAGGCGTAGCGCAGGCGGAACGGATCGTGAATCCGGCTGTTGACTATCGTATACCGATAGTGCTTGCCCTTATTATCGTGGCGCACACTAAAATGCTCCGGCATTTCCCGGGCCGAGAGGACGGCAATTTCCAAGGGCAGATAGCCCTTCATGGCATAGGGAATCTTTTCCGTTGGAATCGTCCCGGCGCCATAGAAGTTGACGACCTGGCCGCGGGCATGTACACCTGCATCCGTCCTGGCAGCACCATAAATCGTAATCGGGCTGGCAAAAATCTTAGCCAGTCCTTCTTCCAAAAACTGCTGAACAGACGGCGCATTTTTCTGTTTCTGAAAGCCGTGAAAATCCGTGCCGTCATAGGCCACGGTCAGACAGATATTCTTTTTTATGCTCATACCAGCCACCGCATCACGCCTAGGATCACTGTGAAGAGGATGACAACTGTCATGGCAATACTGTCACGGAAGGTGTAGGCCAGCTCGTGCATGCGCGTACGGCCCATGCCGCCGCGGTAGCAGCGCGATTCCATAGCCACGGCCAGATCATCAGCGCGACGAAAGGCACTGACAAAAAGAGGCACTAAAAGGGGAATCATATTCTTGCCACGCTGTATGAGGCTGCCACTCGTAAAATTGGCGCCCCGTGCAGTCTGGGCCTTCATAATGCGGTCTGTTTCTTCGAGCAGTGTCGGAATAAAGCGTAAAGCAATGGTCATCATCATAGCCAGCTCATGGGCCGGTACGCCGATGCGGCGGAACGGATTGAGCAGGTGCTCAATCCCATCAGTCAGCAAGATCGGCGACGTCGTATACGTCAAAAGGGAAGAAAAGACGATCAAATACACCAGACGAGCCGTCATGAGTGCCCCTTGACGCAGCCCTTCCCAGGTAATATGGAGAAACCCCCACTGCCAGATTGCCTCGCCAGGCGTCGTAAAGATATGAATTCCCATGGTGAGGACAATAATGACCCATAAAGGCTTGATCGATTTCAGAACCAGCTTCATGGGCAAATGAGAAATACCAAAACAAAAAGCCACAAAGACAGTCAGCAGGCCATAGGCCGTCAGGGATTCAGCCAAAAAGATAGCCACGATGACGATCAGTGTCGCTATGATCTTGCAGCGGGGATCCAGGCGGTGCAGAAAAGATTCGCCAGGAAAATACTGTCCAAGCGTAATATCTTTAAGCATGTTTGTTTCCTCCCAGACTGTGATAAATAGAAGCAACGGCTTCATCCACTGTATGCACCCGGTCTTCTACGGCCAGGCCCCGGCCTTTTAAGTACTGCAATACTTCTGTCACAGGCGGCACGGCTACGCCGGCACTGTGGAGTTTATCCTGCTGCGTAGCAAAGACATCAAGCGGTTCGCCGTCAATGAGAATCTGCCCCTCCGAAAGGACGATGAGACGGTTTGCCATACGGGAAATATCGTCCATATTATGGGACACGAGGATGACCGTAATATTCTTTTCCTTATGCCAGCGCTGAATTTCCGCAAAAATTTCACGGCGCCCGACAGGGTCCAGACCGGCCGAAGGTTCATCGAGAATCAAGTATTGCGGATGAATGGCAATCACGCCGGCAATAGCGACACGGCGCATCTGGCCGCCGCTGAGGCGAAAAGGTGAACGATCAGCATACGTATCGTAATCGAGGCCTACAAATTCCATGGCCTCCCGCACCCGTTTTGCCACGTCCTCTGCATTCAGGCCAAAATTACGCGGCCCAAAGGCAATATCCTTGGCAATGGTTTCTTCAAAGAGCTGGTATTCCGGATATTGGAATACCATGCCTACAGCATGGCGCATTTCCATGGCCGCTTTTGATTTCTGGCTGATATCCTGGCCATTGACGGTAACCGTACCGCTCGTCGGCTGCAGAAGGCCATTGAGCAGCTGGACCAGCGTCGACTTGCCAGAGCCCGTATGGCCGATAATACCGATGAACTCCCCTTCTTTGATTTCCAAGCTGACATCCTGCAGGGCTGTCTTTTCAAAGGGTGAGCCTGTACCGTACGTATACGTAACATGTTCCAGTTTTATTGACATAACGCGTCTCCCAGTTCTTCTTTCGTAATAATTCCTTCCGGCAGGGGTACGCCTTTTTCGCGCAAGCGTACAGCCAGCTCTGCCGGTACGGGCACGTCGAGGCCCATTTGCTTCAGCTCGTCGACGTGCGTAAAGACCGACCGGGGCGTACCATCCATCTTCAGTTCGCCGTGATGTACGACCATAACCCGGTCAGCCTGAACAGCTTCTTCCATGAAATGAGTAATGAGGATGACCGTGATCCCTTCGCGGTGCAGCTGATGCAGCGTTTCCATCACTTCCTGCCGCCCTTTCGGATCGAGCATAGCCGTCGGTTCATCCAGGACGATACAGCGGGACTGCATGGCCAGGATGCCGGCAATAGCAATACGCTGCTTCTGGCCGCCGCTTAAAAGGTGCGGTCCGTGTTTGGCATAAATCGTCATCTGTACCCGTTCCAGGGCATCAGCTACGCGTTGACGGATTTCTTCCGGCGGCACGCCGAGATTCTCCGGACCAAAGGCCACGTCCTCTTCTACGACGGCTGCAACGATTTGGTTATCGGGATTTTGGAAGACCATGCCCACCTGTTGGCGGATATCCCAGACATGCTGGGGGTCATCGGTCCGCAGGCCACAAACTTCACACGTGCCTTCTGTCGGTACGAGAAGGACGTTGAAATGCTTGGCCAGCGTCGACTTTCCCGAACCATTAGTGCCGATAATGGCTACAAATTCCCCTGGCTGTATTTCCAGAGATATATCTTTTACAGCATATACGGTCTTGCCATTTTCATCTGTATAGGCATGACTCATATGCTCCAATTTTATCATAGGTGTACTCATGCGCGTCTCCTTACACGTGAATAGATTCGCAACTATTATACAGGTTTTGCCATACCTTGTAAAATAAAAAGTTCAGATGCACAGAGAGGCCCTCTGCGAGGGCCCCTTGCCGGCATACATAGCTAGTACTTACTTAAAACAGGCGGCTGCCAATCTGGTAAACCGCACAGGTGATCACCCAGGCAACAGAAATCTGGAACACGACAGAAAAGGCCGTCCACTTCCAGCTGTGCGATTCAGCGTGAATCGTAGCAATCGTAGCCGCACAGGGAACGTACAAGAGAGAAAAGAGCATCATGCAATAGGCATTGAGCTGCGTAAACCCCATTTGCCCCATACTGGCAGCCAGGGTAGCCAAAGCTGCTGCAGAATTAATATTGACTCCGTCAAAGAGAACGGCAAAGCTCGAAACGACAACTTCCTTCGCTGAGATCCCGGCCAGGAGAGCCAGGGAGATCTGCCAATAGCCAAGTCCCAGAGGCGCAAAGAAAGGTACGAGAATCTTGCCCAGCATGGCACCAAAGCTATCGTTCATAGCACTGTAGCCGGATGGGCCAAAATTCAGAATAAACCACATGAGAATAGAAGCCGCAAAGATAATCGTGCCGGCACGGTTCAAATAATCCTTGACCTTATTCCAAACGGAAATCCAGACCGTCCGCAGGCTGGGCTGCTTATATTCCGGCAGTTCAATGAGGAGTATATTCTCCGTTTCCTGCCGCTGAAACAGATGCAGGACGAGGAGACAGACCAGGGCGACGACGATACCGATGAGATACATGGAATAGGCGACGATCATGGCATTTTCCGGAAAGAACATGCCGGAAAAGAGAATATAAATAGGCAGGCGGGCACTGCACGACATAAAAGGCGTAACCAGCATAGTCCGGTAACGGTCCGTCTTATTTTCCAGGGCCCGTGAGGCCATGATAGCCGGTACGGAACAGCCAAAGCCGAGAATCATAGGAATAAACGCCCGTCCTGACAGGCCCAGCCGGTTCATGACATCGTTCATGATATAAGCCACGCGTGACATGTAGCCACTGTCTTCAAGGACAGCCAGGGTCAGGAAGAGGATACAAATATTGGGCAAGAAGGTCAGAATGCCGCCAACACCGGCAATAATGCCGTCACAAATGAGGGAAATGAGCATCTCTCCGGCGCCCACAGCCGTAAGGCCGCTCGTTGCCAAAGCGGAAAACGAATCGATAGCCGACTCGAAGTAATCGCGCAGCATATCGCCAATAAAAAAGGTCAGGAAAAAGACGACAGCCATGACAGCCAGAAAAATGGGAATGCCCAGCCAGCGGTTGGTCAGCAGACGGTCGGCATAGTCTGTCGCTGCGACCCGTTCTTCCCGGTTGACGACGACTTCCTGAATAATTTCCTCAATAAACGCATACTTTTCATTGATAATATCCGTTTCATAGCTGCGGTCAACGACGGCTTCTATGCCTTGAAGGGGATACTTGGCCGTAATTTCCTGGTCCATTTCCAGAAGCTTCAGGGCATGCCAGCGATAATTCTGCAAATCCGGATACTGGGCCTGCAACAGGACGCGCAGCTGATCGATCTTATCTTCCAGGACATCACTATACACCATGGCAAAATCATGATGATTATGCTTGTGATGGGTGATTTCCGGATGATCGTGAATCAGCTGATCCGGATGGGTGCGATCCTTATGATGAATAGCTGCGTGCAGGAGTACACTCAGACCGCGGCGCTTCAAAGCCGATACGGGGACGACAGGTACGCCGAGCATTTCCGGCAGACGGTGCAAATCGATTTCCATACCGCGTTTTTCTACAATATCCATCATATTCAGGGCGACGACGACAGGACGGCCCAGTTCCAATAGCTGCAGAGTCAAATACAGGTTACGTTCCAGGGCTGACGCATCGACGACGTCGATAATGACATCGACATCGTCACTGAGGATAAAATTGCGGGAAACCTGTTCTTCCATCGTATACGACGTCAGGCTGTACGTCCCCGGCAGATCGACGAGGTGAATATGTACACCGTGGCTGTCGATAGCCCCTTCTACTTTTTCTACAGTAACACCGGGCCAGTTAGCTACCTTCAGATTCGCCCCTGTATAAGCATTAAACAGTGTCGTCTTGCCACAGTTAGGGTTACCGATAAAGGCTACGGTCATCCCCTCTGTAGGTACGGCATTACTATCTTCTATCCCCTGAGGAATATGTTTTTCACGTTCCGCCTTTCCTAAATCGGGCATCGTCTCAGCTCCTCACTTCAATATGCGTGGAAATGCCTCTGCCAATGGCCAGACGGGTATTGCGCATTTTAATGATCATGGTACCACCATTTTTATTTTTCATTACTTCTATCTTCGTGCCGCACGTCATGCCTAAGGCCCGCAGCCGTTTTTCTGTCTTTTGTGCCAGGGATAGCTTCTCAACGAGATAGGTCTTCCCTTCTTCACCTTGCGCTAATGTCATCTATGCTGCCTCCTAACGGGACCGGGCCGGACCATAGGCGTTGTCTCCTTCTGTCCCGCGGACATAAAAGAGACCCAAATAGGTCACTGCCATAATCGATTGCACAGCCATGGCTACCGTGGAGTCAAGGCCCAGAATCGGTCCGAGAAAGCTGCCCAAATAGCAAAGATACGGGATGATGAAAAGAGCCCCGCTCTTATTAATATCGTGGCAACGGCGCCAGCCCAGAGAAAGCTCTGACCAGACCGTCGGAATGGTCAGGACGACGAGAAGCAGGCCAAAGAGGGCAGCAAAATCCGAGCGGCCAATGGTAATCGCTTCTGCCAGTTTGAGATACAAAATAAAGGTAAACATAAATTGCGCGATCATCAGCAAAATCGTCCGCATGAGAAAAGGACGGCGGGCCACACGGCCGTGAAAATAAAAATATTTTTCTTTTAATTCCTTCGACGTACGAAAGCCCAGGATACTGTCTTCAGAGCCCATACCGACGGGCATTTCAAAGCCCCGGTGGATACGGGCGGACTGACGGGACCGCTTTTGCAGTTTCATCTTTTTATTATGAGCCATACCAATTTCCTCCAACATGGATAAGTAGATAAAAACGGTTTGTAAATTGTTTCTTCTAAATGGTATCATATAATTTCCCCTTACTCAAATATTTTTGCTCATATTATGATATAATGAGGAAATTAATAGGAAGGAGATTTTCCATGGATACTTATATCATTACGGACCTGACCGGTTCGGACGGTTATTTTACCTTTAACTTCTTTTGTGAATCTATCGTTTCCGCACTGCACACGCTGGTTCATCTCATGGAAGATGAAAAGCTGGAGGTCCCAGAAAAAGTGGCTTCTCTGCCGCCCCTTTTGGCACACATAGGCGAAGACCTGACAGCGGATTACGAAAAGGCAACGATCGATATGCACCGCTTTAAGGAAAACATCCTCGATTTCTATGAAACGGCCTTTGCCGTCAACGACGACCTGGCCCCGCTCATTTTAAAAGGCAGTGATCACCTGCGCTACTATTACTACGTCTATGCCCAGGGCGTCAACATCATGCTGCGTTCCATGCTGGAAAATATTGTCCGTGATTTCCCGGCCCAAACCGATCCGCGGCCTTATATTGAAGAAATTATGACAGATTTTTCTAAACAACTGAGTAATCACTAAAACATAAAAATCGGTTTCCCCAGGGAAACCGATTTTTTCTATTGCACCCGTTCTGTTTCAGTTCAAAACAAAGAAATGGAGGAACGACACAAAGGCGACGACAAAACGATAGTACGCAAAGGAGGCCAGCGTCGACTTATTCAGGAATTTCAGGAACCAGAGCACGGAAATATAGGCGACGATAAACGCGGTCACAAAGCCGATGGCAATCATGGCCAAATCGCCGCTTCCCAGCATGGACAGACTCTTTAAAAGGTCGTAAAAGCAGGCGACAATCATGACCGGCACAGCGATAATAAAGGAAAAATCCGCCGCTGCTTTACGGCTCAGGCCCAGAAAGAGGCCGCCGGCAATGGTCGAACCGGAGCGGGAGAAGCCTGGCCATAAGGCCAGAATCTGGAAAGCCCCGACGAGAAGTGCCTGCATAATAGTCATTTTTTCTACATCCTTGCAGATGACCCGCATTTTCGCCTTTTCTGCAGCCAGCATGAAGAGGCCGCCTACGACGAGACCGATAATGACCGTAAAGGGAGAAAACAGATAAGTCTTGATGGCGTGATGGGCCAAATAGCCAATACCCATGACCGGTACAATCCCGGCTGCTACATGAGCCAGTGTCAGTCCTGTATCACGGCGGTACCAGTTTTCCTTGCGCAAGAGGTTCCAGCAGCGGTACTGCTTCAGCATGCGGATAAACTTAGCCTTGTAAATAATTAATACAGAAAGAATAGCCCCCAGCTGAATGAATACTTCAAACACGCTGGCCTGCGGCCCGTCAAAACCCAGCCAGTCCCCTACCAGTATCATATGGCCTGTAGAAGACACAGGCAGATATTCCGTAAGCCCTTCGACAACGCCGAGGATGACGGCAATCATATAATCGTTCATCGTATACGCTCCTTTTGTAAATGATGTCGGTACGGCGGCAGCCGCCGCCTTTACAAGCATACGGAAAATTATATCACACAATGTCTAAGAAAAAAAGTTTCTAACTTTTAAATAAAGGTAAACTTCTCTAGAGGAGCAACAAAAAAACTGCTGTCGCAGCAGCAGTTTTTTTGAGTAATATACACGTTAGTCAAGCGAAATGACGTGATCAGGATTTTCAATCTTGAACTTCGCGTACTTCGGATCTCCTTTATGTTCGAAATAGAGCGTGTCACCTTCGACGTGACCACGCCAGCTGACGATAATCGGGCATTCGCGGCTCAGCTTTCTAAGCATTTCGACAGGATCCAAATTCAAGATTGGCGCAAAGAGGAAGCCAACATTATCAATCATGACAACCCGGGCGTTTAACCGGTGAATGGCTTCGGAAATAAGGGAAATTGCCTTTTCCGGGCGATCTGCACGAGGAATTTCAAGGAATTCATCATCGAAGAGATCCTTTGCTTCACAAATTTTCCAGCCGTCCTGGTAGGTCAGTTCACGAATCAACTTACTCTTACCGGAACCAGGGCCGCCAATAATGATGAGAAGCTTTTCATCATCCTGTGCAATGTACTTCCACCTTTTCAAAACATCTGCATCTGTAACCATGAGTATCACCTTCATCTGCATTATTGTTTATATTTATTATACTGGAATTACACCTTGTAAGTAAAGGCTTTTTCCCAATTTATTTTTTATTGCCCATAACAGTACCTTATACAGTGCTGTTATTCCTCATCTTTCAGCCCATAGCGTTCCATGGGATCCTGAATATTTTTAATCGGTTCACTAATGAGCAAGACATCGTCAATATAGTCCGTAGCATGCTTGTTGATGAATACGAGGGACACGCCCTTTTGGAAAGGACTGTCGTAGTAATAGGCGTCGACATATTCTTCTCCTGCCGGCCCTTTTTCAATCCGGTCAGGCTGCCCATATAGCGCCAGCAGTGTCGATACGCGGTAGCCCAGGGTAGCACCACGGCCGGTAAAGCTGCTGTTATTCAGCAAAAACACCTTTTTGACCATATTATGGCGGTCTACCTCCAGCCCATACGAGCCGTAAAGCCAAAAGTGGCTCGTACCCCGCTTAACCATATTCGTCCACATATTATACTTATTCGGCACAAACGGCTCATTGACGCCATAGCCTACGAGGGTGAAATCCCGGGCTGAACGGCCATTGATCTGGGTTTCACTCTGGTCGGTTACGTACGGTGGCCGCGGCGGTATTAAAGCCACACGGGCAACTTTGCGCTCACCAATAGCGAAGATGAGGATATGATCCTTGCTAGGATTTTCATAAACAAAATAATAGACATTGGCGTCGGCATCACGCAGTACGTTTAAGGGTGCCCCGTATTTGCGTACGAGCAGTTCCGCCGGATGGCCTAAGTGGATGCCCGGTCCGATATAGACAGCGTCGCCGGAAGCCAGGGTCACCGATTCCACACCAGGCTGGACGGCTTTACGACCTTCTGCCGCTTCTTTGAGAAAATCTGCCGGTTCATTACGCAGACGTACACGCATGCGTAAATCAGTGCGGTCATACTTCAGTTCCGTGTAATGATCGCTTTGGGCGTATTTCGTCGGACTGCCAAAAATAGCTTTCACCTTTTGCAGGGAATCACCGGCACGCATACCGTTAAAAGTAAAATCCCGCTCTGTCAGCCTATGCAGGGCCAGGGTATCATCGGTCACGACAGCCGCCGGTTTGACCAGCATCGTATCCTTGCCCTTTTTATTTTCCTTCGCATCTCCTGCTGCCGCATTATCTTTTTTGGCTGATACCGCCTCCTTGCCGGCTGCCGACGGTACAAAGAGCGGCGCTTCAGCAGTCAGGCCGGCTTCACCGGAGGCTGGCATGGCTGCTGCGGCTGTCCCTACGGCAGTGCAACAAAAAAGCGCCAGGAGAAGACATAATTTTTTCGGGTGGTTCATCATCTTCCCTCCTTTCGGAGATGTTGAAAAAACACCCTCCGAAACGAGTCAAAGGGTGTTTTGTATACTTATTTCTGTTCCGGACGGCTCAACGGGAAGAGCAGGACATCGCGGATAGACGCACTATTAGTAAGGAACATGACCAGACGGTCAATACCAATACCCAGACCACCAGTCGGCGGCAGGCCGTATTCCAGAGCGCGGCAATAATCTTCATCCATCTGATGGGCTTCGTCATCCCCTAAGGCACGTTCTTTCATCTGTTGCACGAAACGTTCACGCTGATCGATCGGATCATTTAATTCCGAGAAGCCATTAGCCAGTTCGCGGCCATAAATAAAGCCTTCGAAACGATACGTAAGGAGCGGATTATCACGGTCCTGTTTGGTAAGTGGCGAGATTTCCAGCGGATGTCCCGTAATGATCGTCGGCTGAATGAGGTTTTCTTCTACGTAATCTTCAAAGCAGCCATTGATGATCTTGCCAATACCGCTGTGTTCCGTATATTCTACGTGGAGTTTATCGGCAATCGCCCGGGCTTCTTCAATGGTCGTGACGTTGCTGAAGTCTTCACCGGTAAATTTCTTTACCGCTTCAATCATAGTCATACGGTCCCACGGCGGTGTGAGATCAATTTCCTTATCGATATAGGTGATCTTCATCGTGCCGTACAGCATTTGAGCCAGCTTGGAAACGAGATCTTCTGTGATGAAAATGACGTCTTCCAAATCACCGTACGCCTGGTATAATTCTACCGTCGTAAATTCCGGGTTATGACGCGTGTCGATCCCTTCGTTACGGAAGCAGCGGTTCATTTCATACACCCGTTCGAGGCCGCCGACAAGGAGGCGTTTCAAATGTAATTCCGGTGCGATACGGAGGTAAATGTCCATATCGAGGGCATTATGATGGGTTTTGAACGGACGGGCTGCAGCGCCACCGGCAATATTGTGCAGCATCGGCGTTTCTACTTCCAAAAAGCCACGGTCGTCCAGGTACTTCCGGATACCCTTGACGATCTTAGACCGTTTAATAAACGTATCCTGTACTTCCGGATGGACGATAAGATCCAAATAGCGCTGGCGGTAACGCGTTTCTTTATCGGTCAGGCCATGGAATTTTTCCGGCAACGGACGCAGGGACTTGGAAAGCAGTGTCCACTTTTCTACGCGTACTGTCGTTTCACCGGTATGTGTCGTAAAGACCGGGCCTTCTACGCCGACAATGTCACCAATGTCGAGCAGCTTAAAGAGATCATACGATTCTTCGCCTAAGACGTCCTTACGGAAATACAGCTGAATTTCGCCGGTAATGTCACGCAATACGCAGAACGCCGTTTTACCGTGACGGCGGATAGCCATCAGACGGCCGGCAATGCGGACAAAGGTTTCTTCTTTTTCCAGTGTTTCTGCCTGATCTTTAATTTCCTGGGTATGGTGATCCCAGTCAAATTTCTGTCCAAACGGATAGACGCCGGCATCGATAAACTGCTGCATTTTTTCGCGGCGTACCTTCATTTGGTCATTTAATTTTTCTTCTTCCATTTCCATGGGCGCAGCATTCTGCTTTGTATCAGCCATCTTTCTCTTCTCTCCTCCTGTAATCTCTGCTTATTCTGCATCGGGCGGTAAAATCCGGTATTTCAAATCGCCTACCGGTGCTTTTACCGTTACGATAACAGGATTAGCGGCGTTGATGTTTTTCCCAAGAATAGCCGAACCTACAGGGGATTCATTGGAAATACGGTTGTTGAACGGATCCGCTTCGGCAGTACCGACAACAGTATAATCAAAACGGTCGCCTGTTTCTACATCTTCCAGGATAACCCGGGAGCCTAAGCGTACTTTGGCTGTATTATCGCTTGTTTCTTCGATAATTTTAGCCGTACGGATTTTGGCTTCCAATTCGGCAATATGACCTTCTACCAAAGCCTGTTCGTTTTTTGCATCATCATATTCAGAGTTTTCGCTCAAGTCACCTAAGGCGATTGCTTCCTGAATACGTTTGGAAACTTTAATACGGCGGACCGATTTCAGTTCGTTTAATTCTTCTTTTAATTTCTGCAGGCCTTCCTGCGTAATCAGCGTTTCGTTAGCCATAGTATTACTCCTTCTCCTTGAAATACTGTGCAGTATGCCGGAACAGGCCGGCACGTATGGTTAATTTAACCGTAACTTTTATTATATGCACATCTAAAGAGCCTGTCAACGGTCCACGGCCTGTTCCAGTTGTGCTTCGACGATCGCCACAAAGGCTGCTACGCTTTCCGCACGGTTCAGCCGTTCCCGCAGTGCCGCCGAGCCGGGCAGGCCCTTCGTGTACCACGAGGCGTGGGAGCGCATTTCCCTAAGGCCCGTGTATGCCCCTTTATAGGCTACGAGAGCCTGGAAATGAGCCAGCAGCTGGCGGTACTTTTCAGCAGCTGACGGTGGCGGCAGGATAGTACCATCCTGCAGGTAGCGTGTGACCTCCCGGAAAACCCAGGGATTGCCTTGGGCACCGCGGCCTATCATAACGCCGCTGCAGCCGGTTTCGGCCAGCATGCGGCCTGCAGACGGGCCGTCTACAATATCGCCATTGCCGATGACCGGAATGGATACGGCCTGGACGACAGCGGCGATTTTAGACCAGTCAGCGTGACCGCTGTAAAATTGTTCCCGTGTCCGGCCGTGAACGGCTACAGCTGCAGCACCCGCTGCTTCTGCCCGTTTGGCCAGTTCCGGTGCTGTAAATTCTGCTTCATTCCAGCCGGTCCGCATTTTAACGGTTACAGGAATGGAAACGGCGTGTACGACAGCACGGATAATCGCTTCCGCCCTGGGCAAATCCCGCATCAAGGCTGAGCCTTCTCCGTTGGAAACGACCTTTTTCACAGGGCAGCCCATATTGATATCTACGATATCGGCGCCGGCGGCTTCCACGCGTGCTGCCGCCTTGGCCATCGTTTCCGGCTCAGAACCAAAAATCTGCATGGAAACGGGATGTTCCCCCGGCTCGATATGGAGCATCTCTTCTGTATGCACGTTATTATACAGCAGGCCCTTATCACTGACCATTTCTGTACATACCAAAGCCGCGCCATAGCCATGGGCAATGACACGGTATGGGGCATCGCAAACGCCTGCCATCGGAGCCAGTACGACAGGCGCAGCCAGCCGTACTGAACCGATAACCAGAGGCTTAGCGGTTACGTTCATAAATAATTCTCAATCCTTCCAGCGTCAGCATCGGTTCTACCAGGTCGATAGACGACGTTTCCGGTGCAATGATGACTGCCAGTCCGCCTGTCGCGACAACCCGGGCCTTGCAGCCCAGTTCCTTGCGCATGCGGCTGACAATTCCATCAACCTGGCCGACGAAGCCATAATACACACCGGCCTGCATACTTTCGACAGTATTCCGGCAAATAACCTTATCGGTCCGGCAGACTTCAATACGTGGCAACTTTGCCGTACGTTGTACGAGTGCATCAGTTGAAATACCAATGCCCGGGCAGATAGAGCCGCCGAGATAATTTCCTTTTTTGTCGACAGCACAAAAGGTAGTAGCCGTGCCAAAATCGATAATAATAACGGGGCCGCCGTATAATTCATAGGCTGCTACGGCATTGACTATGCGGTCTGCCCCCACCTCACGGGGATTGTCATACTTGATGTCCATCCCGGTTTTCACACCCGGGCCGATGACCAGGGGAGATAAATTGAAATACCGCTGACACATGCGTTCCAACGTCGGCATGACCGGTGGCACAACAGACGAAATGATTATGGCATCTATGCAATCAGCATCAGCGTGATTCATCAAAAACAGGTTGCGGATCAACACGCCGTATTCATCCGTCGTACGCAGGCGGTCTGTGGAAATACGCCAATGGTCTACCAGCGTTTTGCCATCAAAAATGCCGAGTACGATATTCGTGTTGCCCACATCGATAACTAGTAACATGGATTTACCCACCTCTGCAAAGTGAACTGAGACTGTACCCGTACACCTGAGCAGTACAGTCCTGAAAAATAACACTTTCTATATGATAGCAGAGTTTACTGCAAAAAAACAGTAGTTTGCCACAAAAGATGGAGAATTTAGACGTTACGCACGCGTACATCGCCGGCTAATACGCGTTCCAGCCCATACGAGGTCTGTACGATCAGATTGCCATCGTGATCGATGTTGATAGCCGTGCCGGAAAAGGTGCGATCCGGCATAATGACTTCTACCTCTTCGCCTAACGTACAGGAGAGAGTTTTCCATTCATCGAGAATCGGGTCAAAGCCCACCTTTTCTGCCAGAAAATAGTAGCGTTCCAGCTGCACCAGTACATCACAGAGGAGCTTATTCCGTTTAAAGCGGACGTGTTCCATAGCCAGGCTGGTAACCGTATCTTTTAATTCATCAGGCAGGTTTTTCTGGGTAATCCCTGTATTAATACCGATGCCCATAATGAGATAATTAATTTTTTCCATCGACGCATTCAGTTCCGTCAAAATGCCGACGAGCTTGCGTCCGTTTACGAGGATGTCATTGGGCCATTTAATGCCGCATTCCACCTTGTATTTGCGCAGCACCTTCGTCACGGCAACGGCCGCTAACAAGGTGATCTTTGAAACTTCCATCGGCAGGAACGTAGGCCGTAAGACCAGGGAAAACCACAGGCCCTTGGCATAGGGAGAGAGAAAAAAGCGATTTAAACGGCCACGGCCACTGCTTTGTTCTTCTGCCAGGACCAAGGTTCCTTCCGGAGCGCCTTCATTCGCTTTCTTCTTGGCCACGAGGTTCGTCGATTTCGTTTTTTCTAAATAGATGATCGGATGGCCCAGGCAGGTGGTGGACAGTTTTTTACTGATCACTTCCGGCTGTAACAGCTCCGGTGCGCTTTTCAGGCAGTAGCCTTTTTTAGTCGTCGATTCTATGACATACCCCTGTTCTCTCAGTATACTGACATTCTTCCAAACGGCCGTACGGGAAACGCCCAAGGTATCCGACAGCATTTGACCGGAAACATACTTCCCCTTATGGGCCAATAAATACTCCAGTATATCTTTTCTCATTACGCGTATCTCCTCTTCCGCTGTGCGAACGCTCTTACACACACATGCCTATTCTTTAATGTAATAACAAATCCTGATGAAATAATTGTAGCATAATAAAAATCACTGTCAACACTATAAAGAATGGTAATCGTTCCCGTGTTTTTACTTTATATAGTAAGGCGTTCTAAAAAAAAGAACTACAGCTAAGCTGTAGTTCTTCTGCTAGTTATTCACCTTTTGTTTCGGGAATGGCATTGCCCCAAGGGCTCACTTCTACATGGTCCTTCGTTTCTTCTTTGGGCTCGGCTGGCTGGCCATCACCTGCGCCAGGGTCTGCTTCAACAGCCGGTTCTTCTGCGGCCGGTGCGGTAAGCGTACCGTATTCGACGAGATTTTTAACCTGATCGCTATTGATGGTTTCTACTTCCATCAGCGCGTTGGCCATGCTCTGCAGGGACGTCATGTGTTCCCGCAGCATACGCAGTGTATCGGCATAGGCTTCAGAAACAATATCATGCATTTCCTTATCGATCATTTCTGCAACGCGTTCACCATAATTGCGTTCATGACCGAGGTTTTTACCGAGGAAAACCTGTTCCTGCTGTTCACCAAAGACCAGAGGGCCAAGCTTGCTGCTCATGCCCAGACGGGTGATCATCTGACGGACAATACGCGTAACGCTCTGCAAATCGCCGGAAGCGCCACTGCTGATTTCGTTGAAGACGATCTGTTCTGCCGCCCGGCCACCGAGCGCGACACGGATTTGTGCCAGGTAGTACGACCGCGTTTCATAAGAACGGTCTTCTTCCGGCAGCATCATCGTATAGCCGCCGGCACGGCCACGGGGAATAATCGTTACTTTATGAACCGGATCGGCATCAGGCAAGAGGTAGGCTACCAGAGCGTGCCCCGATTCATGGACAGCGGTCAGACGCTTTTCCTTGTCGCTAATGACATGGCTGCGTCGTTCCGGACCAAAGCATACCTTTTCACTGGCTTCTTCCATTTCGGCCATATTGATAACCCGCTTATCCGCACGGGCAGCCAAGAGGGCAGCTTCATTCAGAAGGTTACCCAAATCGGCACCGGTAAAGCCCGGCGTCTTCTTGGCAATCGTTTCCAAATCAACATCCTTGCCTAAAGGCTTGCCTTTGGCATGAACCTTAAGAATGGCAATACGGCCGCGCAGATCCGGACGATCGACAGTGATCTGACGGTCAAAACGGCCGGGACGCAAGAGCGCCGGGTCGAGAATATCCGGACGGTTCGTTGCGGCAATGGTAATGATGCCTTCATTGGCACCAAAGCCGTCCATTTCAACGAGCAGCTGGTTCAGCGTCTGTTCCCGTTCATCATGGCCACCGCCAAGACCGGCACCACGCTGACGGCCTACTGCATCAATTTCATCGATAAAGACAATACACGGCGCATTCTTCTTCGCCTGGGCAAAGAGGTCACGCACACGGGAAGCGCCGACGCCGACAAACATTTCTACGAAGTCCGAGCCGCTAATGCTAAAGAAGGGCACGCCGGCTTCACCGGCTACGGCACGGGCCAGCAAGGTTTTACCAGTCCCCGGAGGGCCAAAGAGCAATACGCCTTTTGGTATCTTGGCACCGATGTTATTGTATTTACTCGGATTGCGGAGAAATTCAACAATTTCTGACAATTCTTCTTTTGCTTCATCTTCACCGGCAACATCCTTAAAGGAAACCTTTATCTTTCCTTCCCCATGCATTTTTGCATGGCTCTTGCCGAAATTCATAACCCGGCCACCGCCGCCCTGGGTCTGCTGCATAATAAAGAACCAGGCACCGATCAGGATCAGGATCGGCAGTACGTTCGTGAGCATGCTCATCCACATGGAAGGCTGTTCAGGCGGCTTAGCGATAATGGTCACATCGGCATCACGCAAAGCCGGCATCAAGGCTGGATCTGTCGGAGCATACGAGGTGAAAGACGTGCCATCCTTTAGCTGGCCGACGATAGCATGGTCATCCGTAAGCTGAATGGTATCTACCTTCTTTTGCTGGACCTGATTCATGAAATTCGTATACGTAATTTCGGACTTATCTGACTTATTGGTCGTAAAGGCATCTATGATAGAGACGGCAACGATAATAAGAAGTAAGTATAAGCTTACATTCCTCACAAATTTACTCAAAATATTGCTCCTTTCGCATATGTTCTAACTTATGCTGCCCAGTCGAGGGAAAACTGGCAAACATACCAATACACCCTTATATTATCATACTTTAAGGAAAGCAACAACAAGGAAAGCATCAACAATTCTAGTGATTGTACACTTCTTCTTTCAATACGCCAATATAAGGGAGGTTGCGGTAGCGGCTGTTGTAATCCAGTCCGTAACCGACGACAAAGGCATCGGGTATTTCAAAACCGTTATAATCGACGGGAACATCGACTTTACGGCGCGAAGGTTTGCTCAGGAGCGTTGCAATCTTAACCGAATTAGCGCCCCGTTCCAACAAGAGCGGTTTCAACTTGCTGAGCGTAACGCCCGTATCGATAATGTCTTCTATAATCAGGATATCCCGGCCCTGCACATCGCTGTCGAGGTCCTTGCGGATTTTGACAAAGCCCGACGACGTTGTAGAAGAGCCATAGCTGGAGCATACCATGAAGTCAAATTCTACGGGGCCATCAATAGAGCGGGCCAAATCCGTATAAAACATAACGGCCCCTTTCAGAATACCGCAAAGCAAGATATTTTTACCGGCATAATCGCGGCTGATTTGCGCTCCCAATTCCTGTACGCGCTGTTTAATCTGTGCTTCTGTAAACATGATGGTCTTTACATCGTTATGCATGATCTTCCTCCTGAAATTCAAAAATAATAAAAGCTGCAGTAGCAGCCTGGGGCGCTGCCGTAAGGGACGCTTCCAGACCACAAAGCCAAAGCACCTGATGGCCCTGGCAAAGAAGAGGCCAGGCCGCCCGTTTTTCCGGCGGCACCTGCCGTTCATTTAAATATTTTTTCAGGCTTTTTGTACAGCCTGGCAAGGCAATGGTATCCCCGGCCTGGCGGCCACGCAGAACCAACGGTCCCTTACAGGCATGGCCGTCACGCACCAGACAGTGACTCGTCTCTTGGGGCGCTACGCTGCTATAACGCACGTGCACTACAGCCCGGCCAAAGCGATAGGTCCCCGGACCTCCGATGACCACAGGGGCGGGTACGGCAGCTGCCACAGGCTTTACACCGCGGGCAGCTATGATAAAACATAAATCCTGAGCCGTCGTATAGACGCGCAGGCCCTGCCCTTCAAATGCGTGGCCTGCCGGTTTATCGAGCAGCTCCCGGATTCGTTCCGTATAGGCAAAGGAAATATCCCGGCTGCTGCCCCGTGTTTCCTGGAAGAGACGGCGGATCAGGCGCCGCTGCAACGCTACAGGCTGGGCAGTGATAACAGCACGGCTCAGGGCCCTGCCTCGTTTTAGGAGCTTGACCTCAGCTTCATACAGGCGTCCTGCCAAAAGCTCCAGGCAGTCCTCATCGGCCCGGGCAATGTCTGACAAGCGGTTCAGGTCAGCCAGGATAGCCGGGTTATATTGTGTTAAATAAGGCAGGAGCTCTAAGCGGATGCGATTCCGCTGATAGAGCAGCTGGCTATTCGTTTCATCCTCACAAGGCGTGAGTCCCACGAGGCTGACGTAGCGTTCTACGTCAGCACGCGTCAGGGCCAGTAGCGGCCTGATGATGGCGCCACTCTTCGGGCGCATGCCAGCGAGACCGGCCAGCCCGCTGCCCCGCAGAAGATGCTGCAGGACCGTCTCAGCCTGGTCATTTTGCTGATGTGCCACGGCTATAGCCTGTGCCTTGGCTGCCACGGCAATTTCCTTAAAGATGGCATAGCGTGCTTCCCGCCCTGCCGTCTCTACAGACCGGCCTGTTGCGGCAGCCAGTTTAGGAACATCGACGTAGCGGCTGACAAACAGGCATTGGCGCCGTTTAGCTTCCTGCTCTACCATGGCTACTTCCCTATCGGCCGCCCGCCGGATGCCGTGATGGACATAGACGGCGATGAGCGTGAGGTCATAGTCGTCTTTGAAGCGGGACAGCATATCCAGAAGTGTCAGGGAATCCGGTCCGCCGGAACAGGCAATGACCAGCGTATCGCCCCTGGTAAAAAGCCTGTGTGTCCGGACAAAGGCCTCGACGCGCCGCAGGATGCCTGCCGCTTCCGCATTCATCGGTTGAACCAGGCGGCATCCTGAAAGGCACCGCTATAGAATACACCTTCCAGGAGGTCCTGTTCACTAATCGTAAGGGACGGTATATTATATGCCGTCAGACACGAATGGGCAATGACCAGTCCGGCAACGATAATATCACTGCGGCGGGGCTGCAAGCCCTTTACGTGCCGTCGTTCTTCTGCTGTCATGGCCGTCAGCGTATCAATCCAGTACGTAATCCGTTCGGCCGGTATGACACAGCCTTCTACCTGTTCAGGATCGTACGGATCGAGCTGTAATTCCATAGCCGCCAGGGAGGTGAGCGTACCACCGACACCGATGACGATTTCCGGCTGTACCGGCAAGGGCAGCCATTCTGGCAGGCATTCTTCCTGCTGGGCTACACATTCCTCAAAGGTCTGTGTCTTGCCACCGGAGCGCACAGCGCCAAAGGGATAGCTGTGCGACCACGCCGCCTGGCCGTTGCGGCCTAAGGCAAATTCCGTACTGCCGCCGCCAATGTCAATCACCGCAGCCAGTTTATCACCGGCAGCGGCAGCAGCACCGCGAAAGCTGTAGGCTGCTTCTTCAAGACCGGTCACAGCGCGACAGCGCCAGCCAAAGCGGGCGCGCACTTCAGCCAAAAAGGCCTGCCCGTCTTTGGCTTCCCGTACGGCGCTGGTTGCAACAGCACACACGGGAATCGTGCCGATTTTCTCTTTCCATGCCGCCATGGCGGCAAAGGAATCTTCCATGCCTGCCGGCGAAAGGCGGCCTGTATTTTCAATGTCGTATCCCAGCCGTGTCGTGGCCAGCTCTTTTGGTAAAAACTGCCAGTGCCCCTTTTCATCACACGTACCTTGCAAGAGGCGCAAAGAATTAGAGCCAATATCTACGACTGCAAATCTATCTTGTTCCATAACTGCTCCTTCAACTCATGACCTGCGTGGAGAACGGAAAACGCTGTCTGGAAAAGAAATAAAAAGAGCATTCCATCTCGGAATACTCTTTCGCCTTCATACTTCCCAGGATACGAAATTAATCAGCATGCCGGGCGCCACGGCCGCCTCGCTTGGATTCTGTATTGCGTTTCAAATCCATGAGACGTTCGTCACTTTCTTTCATAAACTTGCTAAGCCGGTCTTCAAACGAAACGGGTGCTGAAGAGCGACGGCTTACGTCAACGTTATTGTTGTGGTGGTGGAATTCATGCTTGGGGTGAAACTCCTTCTTTTCCGGAGCCGGCTGTGTCCGTTTGATAGACAGGCCTATTTTTCCTTTTTCATCGATAGATAAGATCTTGACGTTTACCTTATCCTGAACTTTTAGGAAATCATGTACATCTTTGACATATTCGTTAGCTACTTCTGAAATGTGGACCAGGCCCACCTTTTTATCTGGAAGTTCAACGAATGCCCCAAACTTAGTGATTCCTGTGACAGTCCCTTCCAACACGCTGCCTACTTCGATTGCCATGCTGATACCATATCCTCCTTTAATATGAGTACGCGTTACAAAAAAACGTTTATAATCATTATACTAACAAACTTTGAAAAATTCAATCGAAATTTATACGCCATCTGATAATTTACTGTTATATTTTTAAGGACGGTAAGGTATTTCTCCCGGACGGGCCATGCCGAACTGCTCCCGGGCCTGGCGCATAATTTCTGCCGGTGATTCCAAAAGGTCCTTTTGGTTATGAAGGCGTTGATTTTCTTCTGTCAATTCCTGTTCCTGCCGGATGGTTATCTGCATATCCTGACGTATTTCCCAGAGCTCATAGAGCTTAATGCTGAGAAACACCGTACCTGCAATGAGCAGTACCACAACAAGTCGGGTGTACGCAGACCAGCGCGCCTTTTTCTTGCGGCGGCTTTTTCTTCGCCTGCCCTGCGGAACGGGACGCTGTTGCTTTGTTCGTTTCACTACGTACGCTCAACTCCTTTGAAAAAGTAAGACCTAACCCATAGTATACCTTTATTTTATCGTAAGATAAAGGCCTCTTTGGGTTATTTCTCTGCCGTCACAACAAAAACTTCACCTGGCCGGGCTTTTTTTGAGACAGGTTTGCGTATGCCCCTTTCAAATCCCCCGTTTCTCTCTTATAATAAGGCCTATACGGTGTTTTGCCAAATTCTGCTAGTCTGAGGAGGAATATTCATGCCTTATTCACCACTTACCCCTGATATACTCGCCCAATTGGTCCAGATTGCAGGGCCTAAAAATGTGCTCACCGATCCGGAACGGATGGAGCCCTACAGCCACGATGAAGTCACCGATCCGGCGTACCATCATCTGCCGGAAGCCGTCGTTTTCGTGGAAACGGCAGACCAGGCAGCTGCCGTCATCGGCCTGGCTAACGAATATCATTTTCCCGTCGTTCCCCGTGGCGCCGGCACAGGACTGGCCTGTGGCGCCGTCCCGATCTACGGTGGTGTCGTCCTCTCCCTGGAAAAAATGAACCGCATCCTGGAAATCAACGAAGCTGCCCTCTACGCTGTAGTAGAACCGGGCGTTCGCACGGCTGACTTGCAAAAGGAAGTAGAAGCCAAGGGGCTTTTTTATGCCGGTGACCCCTGCAGCGGTGATTCCTGTTTCATTGGCGGCAATATTGCCACCAACGCCGGTGGCAACCGGGCTGTCAAATACGGCACGACACGTAACCAGGTCTATGCCGTAGAAGTCGTCAACCCTACAGGGAAAATCGTCCGCCTGGGCGCGCGCTTACAGAAGCAGTCTACAGGCTATTGCCTGGACCAGCTGATCATCGGCTCGGAAGGCACCCTGGGGATTATTACACAGGCCACGCTGAAGCTCCTGCCAAAGCCTCAGCATAAGCTGGACCTGCTGGCCATCTTCCCCAGTACGGAACAGGCCATCGGCGTCGTAAACCAGATCATTAAAGCCGGTATTACGCCGACGTGCGTCGAATTTATGGACAATATTACCATTAAATCTGTAGAGAAATACCTGCACGAAACCTTACAGGACAGCGACAGCGGTAATTATCTCATCGTCGAAGTAGAGGGTACCAGTGAAGACGACATGGACGACAAAGCCGTCCTCTTGGACGAAATCTGCACGGCAAACGGTGCCTCGTCCGTTCTCGTCGCCGATTCGGCCCGCATCTGGCAGGCCCGCAAGGCCTTTGCTGAAGCCGTCCGGGCGGAAAGCCTGATTGTCTGCAAGGAAGATGTCGTCGTACCCGTCGATCAGGAACCGCAGCTCATCGATGCCATTTTGGCCCTTGCCAAAAAATACAATCTTATTACTCGCATTGCCAGCCATGCCGGCGATGGCAACATCCACCTCAATATCCTAAAAAACCCGGACCTGACGTACGAAGCATGGCAGGAACACGTAGACGCCAACCAGCAGGAGCTGTACACCTTAATCTACAAGCTCGGCGGCCGCCTGTCAGGCGAACACGGTATTGGCAGCAAACGAAAGGCCCTGATGGAAGAATTCACTGACCCGGATGAACTGGAAATGATGCGCGCCGTCAAAAAAGCCTTGGACCCGAATAACATCCTCAATCCCGGTAAAATTTTCGATGTAGAGTAAAACAGACGGGCCCTCCCCTTTACTTCACGCCCATTTACAGGTATAATAAAGTAATCTTCAAGGGCAGGGTGTAATCCCCGACCGGCGGTAAAGTCCGCGAACACGCAAGTGTACGATTTGGTGCAATTCCAAAACCGACAGTACAGTCTGGATGAATGAAGATATCCGGCAGCGTTTTGCCTGTCGTGATCTTTGTTACTGGAAAGCCCTGAATACCTATGGTGATCAGGGCTTTTATATATGTAGGAGGTTCTGTACATGGATACAAACGAAAAGAAGCACAATACCATCGAAGAAGCTATCGAGGCACTGCAGGCTGGCCAGATTGTCATCGTTGCAGACGATCCCGAACGGGAAGACGAAGGCAACTTTGTCTGCGCTGCCCAGTTCTGCACACCCGAAAATATCAACTTTATGCTCACCAATGCCAAGGGCCTGATCTGCCTGCCTGTCAGCCAGGAATACGTATATAAATTGGGCCTGCCGCAGATGGTTAGTGATAATAAGAATAACAATCACACAGCCTTCACTATTTCTATCGATGCTGCCGACGTCGAAACGGGCATTACGGCAGAAGACCGGGCCCGTACAATCCGCCTGGCCGCGTCAGATGAAGCTACGCCGACGAGCTTTACCCGCCCGGGCCATCTCTTCCCCCTCGTTGGCGTCAAAGGCGGCGTACTGCGGAGAAATGGACATACAGAAGCGACGCTCGATCTCCTGCGTCTGGCCGGTTTGAAGCAGGTCGGCGTCTGCTGCGAAATTCTGGACGACCGCGGTGAAATCATGCATGCCGAAGGCCTATGGAAACTGGCGGAAACACATCACCTGAAATTCATTACGATCCATGACTTACAGAATTACTGCCGCCGTCACGACAAGCATGTCATCCGCGAAGCTGCCGCTGCCATGCCGACTAAGTTCGGCGAATTTAAGATTTACGGCTTTATCAACGATCTTACGGGCGAACACCACGTAGCACTCGTCAAAGGGGATATTGGCGACGGCAAAAATATTCTCTGCCGCGTCCATTCCGAATGCCTGACGGGCGACGTCTTCGGCTCGTGCCGGTGTGATTGCGGTGAACAGTTAGCTGCAGCCTTGACGCAGATCAATAAAGAAGGCCGCGGTATTCTCCTCTATATGCGGCAGGAAGGCCGCGGTATCGGCCTGATCAATAAACTGAAGGCCTATGCCTTACAGGAACAAGGCTACGATACGGTAGAAGCCAACGAAAAGCTGGGCTTTGCGCCGGATTTGCGCGAATATTGGATTGGCGCTCAAATTCTCCAGGACCTGGGTGCCCGGGAATTGCGGCTGCTCACCAACAATCCCTTGAAGATTTATGGCCTCGAAGGCTTTGGCGTAGAAATCGTCGAACGCGTGCCGATCGAAATGGCGCCGCAAAAGTTCGATGAATTCTATCTCGAAACAAAGAAAAATAAAATGGGACATATTCTTCCCCACTTAAAATAAGCATAAACAAAAAAGGCTGCCCTCGGGCAGCCTTTTAGCATTTTCGTTACTCTTCACTTAATAAGGTAAACCATTCACGATTATAATCGATGAGCCCGTCTCGTTTCATGCGGCTCAGCTCTGCGGACATAGCCGACCGGTCTACAGAAAGGAAATCAGCCAGCTGCTGCCGGTTAAAATTGATAGAAAATGTATCTTTGCCACGTTTTTTAGCTTCGTCGGAAAGATAGACCATCAGTTTCTTGCGCGTAGAACGCTGGGACATATAGCGGATTTTCTTGGTAAGGATCATGTTCTTACCGGCCAGCACGCCGAGGAGATTGGCAGCAAAGGCTTCCTGTGCTTTCGTAAAGGCCACGCCGGCCTGCAAAATCCGGTTAATGTCGATAAAAAGGATTTCACACTTTTCCATGACGACTACATCGACGGCTGAACGGACGCCGCGCAGACAGGCAAAGGCTTCGGCAAACATTTCCCCGGCTGAAACGGCCGTCAGGATATTGCGGTTTCCCCAATAGTCTTCCTGCACAATGTGGACCGTCCCACTGAGGACGATACCGATGGAATTCACTTCATCGCCTGCATAAAAGACAAAGCTCCCTTTTTCATAGCTATGGCGGTGACTGCCCATATCCCGCAGCATTTGCACGATATCTCCCGGTTCTATATCTTGGAAAAGCGCTGTTTTTTGTAATACTTGTACATATTTTTCCATTGTTTCACCTCGTTGTTGTTTGTACAACAGCAAATTACGTCGTTTCATACTATACTTACTACATCAACAGAAACAGGTACGGCCTGTAATATAAAAGAACCAAGCCTGATTATGAGTATTGCGTCTGAGAGGGAGGATGTACGATGAAACGGAAAATTATCCATATTGATCAAGAAAAATGTAACGGTTGCGGCCTTTGCGCCAAAGCCTGCCACGAAGGTGCCATTGGCATGGTAAACGGCAAAGCCCAATTATTGCGTGACGACTATTGCGATGGCCTGGGCGACTGCCTGCCTCATTGCCCTACAGGAGCCATTACCTTTGAAGAACGCGAAGCAGCAGCCTATGATGCCGATGCCGTAGCCGTGCACATGAAAGAACGGGGACTTAAAGCACCGGCCGGTGGCTGTCCCGGCAGCCGCTCCCGCGTACTCCACCAACCGGCAGCCCCGGCTGGCGGTTGCCCCGGCAGCAATATGCGCACATTGCAGCACGAAGCACCGGCAGCAGCAACAGCAGCTCCGGGTGCCAGCGTATCCCAGCTGCAACAGTGGCCTGTCCAGATCAAGCTCGTACCGGTCCACGCGCCGTACTTCGATGGTGCCCGTCTCCTTATTGCAGCAGACTGTACAGCCTATGCCTATGCGCGTTTCCACGACGATTTCATCCGCAACCGGATCACTCTCGTAGGCTGCCCAAAATTGGATAGTGTCGACTATTCCGAAAAATTAACGGAAATCATCAAGAGCAACAATATCAAAGATGTCACCATTGTCCGCATGGAAGTGCCTTGCTGTGGCGGCCTGGAAATGGCCGGCGAAAAAGCCCTGCAGAACAGCGGCAAGTTCATTCCCTGGCAGGTCGTTACCATTTCTCTCGATGGCAAGATCCTCGATGCCTGATACGAATATGTTAAAAAGACGAACCGAAATACCGGTTCGTCTTTTTTATTTTACCTTACGGTATTTCTACATTCCATTCTTCTTTCAGTGTAGAAAGACACATAAACGTTTGAGATGAAGCCACCGTGGGGATTTCATTCAATTCATCCATTAAGAAGTGTTCCAAATCGTCTGGCGTCTTTACGAGTACTTTCAGAAGATAATCAAAAGCACCTACTACATGATGACACTCCAGCACCTGCTGAAACTCGACAATTTTTTGACGGAATTCCTCTACATCACCGGACCGTTCTAAGTTGACCATAATAAAGGCGGTTACATTGTAGCCGGTCTTACGACGGCTGATCTTTGCACCGTAGCCTTCAATAATGCCGCTGTGTTCCATCTTGCGGATACGTTCTGATACTGCCGGTATAGAGAGACCTACAACACGGCTGATTTCCGTCGCTGAGGCCTTGCCGTTTCTTTTTAAGATACGCAGTATCTTTTCATCAATTTGATCCATTCAGGTAACATCCCCTTACAATTTAAATTGTGTATTCTTCTACTTAATGTATAGGTATATTATCTTACATTCTAAAGGAAATGTAAATATATAATTTAGATTTTATTGAATTCCTTTATTTTTATTCAGCTACACAGCAGGGATTAGATCATATTGTTCTTAAAAAGAGTTTATTGTGCCAGATGAAAATCGCTATTCATATCAGAAAAGTGTTTTTTAAATCCAGATGTCATATAAAGGGTATTGTCCTCACCGGTGATTTCCCCTTCAATACCAGCCTGGCCGTTGAGGAAGTCCATTCCTTTTTCCGGCCCCAAAACAAAAATGATCGTCGTAAACATATCACTCAGCATACCGGCGTGTGGCACACTGCCATCGATGACGACAGAGTCGCTCATGACACCGGAACGCGACGGCCGTCCCGTACGGGGATCGAAAATATGATGGTAGCGTACACCATCCTGGATGAAATACCGTTCGTAATCCCCTGACGTACCTAGGGCTTGGTTTTCGATCGCAATAATCCCTAAATACGTATTGGCATCGTCATTACGCGGATGGCGGATACCGATATTCCAAGGCTTGCCCTTGCTGGTCTTGCCGACAGCATACATGGAGCTGGCCCCCATATTGATGAGGCCGCTTTCAATGTGATGGGCCTCGTATATCTTACGTATTTCGTCGACTGCGTAGCCTTTGGCAATGCCGCCGAGATCGATGGACATGCCTTCCTTAGCCAGCATGACACTGTGATCTTCCGGCCGCAGGAGAATATCCTTGTAATTGACCTTCTCCAGGGCAGCTGCAATTTCCGCGTCGCTCGGAATGTGCTGGCCGTCGTTGCCAATATCCCACAGATTCGTAATCACCCCTACGGTAATGTCCCAGGCACCGTTCGTCTTGACGGAATAATCCTTAGAAAGGGCAATCATTTCATAGATGCCCGGGTCGACCTGTACATACTCGTGTCCAGCGGCCGCATTGATGCGGCTTACATCACTGTCCGGATTTTGGGCACTGGCCAACTTATCTATTTCCTGTATGCGCGTGAGGCCTTCTTCCACAGCCTCCTTCGCTTCTTTCCCTTCTGCGCGCAGCTGCACAGTCGTATCCATGGCAATGGCACTCTTATCGTAAGACTGCTCCGAATGCAGGGCGCATCCGGAGCAGCTGAGTACGATCAAGAGCGCAGCCACACTTATATAGCGGGCATAGCGTTTCAGATCCATATTAACCTACGTTTTCTTCTTTCTTGAAGACACCTTTGAGCATTTCGCCAATAGCGCCGGTCGGGCACTTAGTCAGACACGTAGCGTTCGTGCAGTGATGACATACGTCCTGATTGACAATAGCGAGATGGTCGACAACTTTTACGCCTTCTTCTTCCTTCAAGGAACAGTTTCTCATGCAGGAACCGCAACCGATGCAAAGGGCTTTGCAGTTCTTCATGGCAACAGCACCAAAGTCTTTGGAGCTGCAGCTTACGCTGACCTTTGCACTCATAGGCAGCAATTCGATAACATGGTTCGGGCAGGTATTGGCACATTTGCCGCAGCCTGTGCACATCTTACGGTCGACAACGGGAAGACCATTCGGGCCCATGCTCATAGCATTGAACGGGCAGGCACGGACGCAGTTGCCAAAACCGAGACAGCCAAACTTACACGTTTTCGGACCCTGCTGTACCAATTTGGCAGCAGCACAGTCATGAACGCCCTTGTATTCAAAGGCCATTTTGGCAATCCCATTACCGCCACGGCATTTGATGTGAGCATACTTAGGTTCTGTAGCTTCTGCTACTTTACCCGTCAATTTAGCAACAACAGCAGCAACTTCCGCTTTGCCAGGAACGCAAAGGTTAGGCGGAACATCCGGGTCAAGAACAACTGCTTCTGCATATTTGGCACAACCGGCGAAACCACATGCACCGCACTGACCTTGCGGTAATGCTTCTTTTACTTCGCCAATGAGCGGATTTTCTTCCATGGCAAATTTCTTATCAGCCAATGCGAGGACGAAACCAAACACGATACCTACGCAAGTCATGATAACAACGGCCATGATGGCTATGAACGCATAATTCATAATAGGTTTTCCAACTCCTTTGCGTTAGTTAAATCATACCGGAGAAGCCGAGGAAAGCAAGCGAGAGCATACCGGCTACGACGAAGGCAATAGGTGTGCCTTTCAGTGCATCAGGTACATCTGCATAGTCCAATTTTTCACGGCAGCTTGCCATGAGGATCAAGGCCAAAGCAAAGCCTAAGCCGGAACCAACGGCAAATACGATATTCTGAACGAAGTTATAATCGTTGGTAACACTGATAACAGGTACGGACAATACGATACAGTTCGTTGCAATCAGCATGAGGTAAATCCCCCACATGTTATACAATGTCGGCGATTCTTTCTTGATGATGATTTCGAGCAGCTGTACAAAGCTGGCAATCAAAACAACGAAGGTAATCGTACGTAAGAATGTCAGTCCCAAGGGAACTAAGACAAAGTTATAAACGAGCCAGGCCAAAATCGTACTTAAAGTAATAACGGACGTTACGGCAAAGCCCATCCCGATGGATGCGTTCAGGTTCTTGGAAACACCGAAGAAGATACACAGGCCCAGGAACTTGGTCAATACGAAGTTGTTAATCAGAACAGCCCCGATAAACAGCGTAAAATATGCGCCCATTATCCTTCACTCCCTTCCATTGCTTTTAACTGTTTGGCTTTTTCACGCGACTGGTTCCACATCTTGACGCCGGCCATCATGAAACCGATGAGCATGAAGGCTCCAGGCGGCAAAGCGAGGATCAGGGCTGGCATGTAGCTCGGGCCAAAAACATCAACGCCGAAGAGCGTGCCGTTACCGATAAGTTCACGTACGAAGGAAATGACAAACATAGCAATCGTAAAGCCGACGCCCATGCCCATGCCATCGAGGAAGGAAACGAGTACGCCGTTCTTCGAAGCAACGGATTCAGCGCGGGCCAGGATGATAGCAAATACGACGACCAAGTCGAGGTATACGCCAAGAGCTTTGTACAGATCCGGGGCAAAAGCCTGGAGGAAAAGCTGTACACACGTTACGATAGTAGCAATACAAGTAATGTAAACAGGTACACGTACCTTTTTATTGATTGTCTTACGGATAATAGAAACAACGACGTTGTTCGAGGTAATAACGAACCATACTGTCAGACCCATTGTTAAACCGTTGATAACACTGGTTGTAACGGCCAGGCCAGGGCACAAGCTCAAAGCTAATACGAAGTATGGGTTTTCTTCAATAATGCCTCTACTAAATACTTTCCAAAGATTCATTATTATTCCCCCCCCATCTTTGCTGCTTCTTCAACAGCTTCTTTTACACCGCGGGTGAATGCGCGGGAAGAAATGGTCGCACCCGTCATAGCCTGAATCTTGTCTTTGACACCGGCATCCTTCGTTACTTCCAGGTTTTCTGCTTTCTTGCCTTTAAACTGATCTTTAAAGGGGGATTTAGCACCACGGTCGCCGAGGCCCGGAGTTTCGTTCGCTTCGAGTACCGTATAATCTAATACAGTGCCATCAGTAGAAACAGCTGTGAGCAACTTGATCGGTCCGCCATAGCCTTTCGGTTCTGTCGGGATAATAAAGGCAACCTTCTGGCCACCCTTTTCGGCAATGTACGTATCCTTTTTGCCTTCGACAGGAACGAATTTATCAGCCTGCGGTACGAGTTCCTTCATGGATTGTTCTTTCATTTCTGCAGCCTTAGCTGTGGCAATCGGGCCGGTAACAAAATATACAGCACCGATGATACAGCCGGATACAAGACAGGTAAGAATAAGGTTCAGGGCAATCTTAAAAATGCCGCCTTCTTTTTTGTCTGCCATTTTATTTAGCCCCCTTTGCCTTTACTGCGCCGAAGACCTGCGGTTTAACCAGACGGTCAATGAGCGGAGTCAGTGTATTCATGAGCAGGATGGAATAGCAAACGCCTTCCGGATAACCACCGAGAACACGGATCAATACGGTAATGAGACCACAGCCTAAGGCAAAGATCATCTGGCCTTTCAGCGTAATAGGAGCCGATACCATATCTGTAGCCATGAAGAAAGCGCCGATAATCAGGCCGCCAGCCATCATTTCAAAGAGAGCGACGTTCGGGCTCTGGTAAATGATTGCCATGAGAATACCTACAGTTGCAATCATGATAACCGGTACCTGCCAGTTTACATAGCCTCTCCAAATGAGATACAGGCCGCCGAGGATAAGCAGTACGGTGCAGGTTTCGCCCATCGAGCCATTGCGCATACCGAAGAACATGCTCTGGTAAATGGAACCCCAATCGTTGGCACCAAAGAGAGTGAACAGTGCATCCTGGCCACCGTGTTTGAATACGTTCAGCGGCGTAGCACCGGCAACGCCATCGATAACCTGGCCATTGAGCTGGGTCCATGTCGTCATGGCTACCGGCCAGGAAACCATCAGGCCGGCACGGCCAACGTGAGCCGGGTTAAAGAGGTTATAGCCCAAGCCGCCCATAGACTGTTTACAGACGACGATGGCTAAGAAGGAACCAACGATGCTCATCCACCAAGGCAGGCTCGGCGGGCAGCACATAGCAAGAAGAAGACCGGTGATGACAGCACTGCCATCCTTAATGGTAACCTTCTTGTGCATCATTTTTTCCCATAAGAATTCGAAAACGACAGCCGATACGACGGCGACGATGATGTTTACAAGAGCGTTGATACCGAAGTAATATACGCCGAACGCAGCAGCCGGCACGAGAGCCGCTACAACATTCCACATGATTTTAGGAATGCTTTCGTTACAGCGAACATGCGGTGAAGATGATACAGTAAGTTTTAATTCCTGCATGTCTTTAGCATCCTTTCCTATAGTTTGTCCTTTTGCTTCTGGACTCATGATATCCCTTCTTCCAATTATTTCTTAGCCTTCTGCGCATCGGCCTTTGCCTGGGCTTCACGCTGAATAGCTTTGCACTGTGCTTTTGCATTACGGATATACTGTACGATATTACGTTTAGCCGGGCAGGTATAGACACAGCTGCCGCATTCTACGCAGTTCATAACACCGTATTCCATGCATTTATCCCAAGCTGCGCAGGAAGAGAAGATGCTCAGCTGACTTGGGATAAGGCCCATCGGACATGCTTCAACACAACGACCACAACGGATACAAGGTTCTTCTTCGCCAACCTGGCATTTTTCCGGAGACAAAGCAAGAATACCAGAAGCGCCTTTCGTAATAGGAACATCCAGCTGGTACTGGGCCAGCCCCATCATGGGGCCACCGCCAATAACGCGGTCCGGAGTCTGCGAGAAACCACCGCAGTAATCGATAACTTCCTGGAAAGGAGTACCAATACGCAGGGCGAGGTTTTTCGGTTCTTTGATGCAATCGCCGGTTACCGTGGTCAGACGCTGAATGAAAGGAATACCATGGCAAACGGCATCCGTAACAGCAATAACCGTACCTACGTTGCTGACAACGCAGCCTACGTTCATAGGCAATCCGCCCGGTTCAACCTGACGGCCGGTCATGGCTTCAATCATCATTTTTTCAGCACCCTGCGGGTATTTCGTCTTGCAGGCCTTTACCGTTACTTCAGGAATATCCTTGAAGGCTTCGGTCAGCTTGCTGATAGCTTCGGGCTTATTATCTTCAATACCAATGAAGCCCTGCTTTACACCCAGCGCTTTCATGATGATCTGAACACCGGTTACTAATTTGTTGACATATTCGTCTTCTACCATAGCCCGGTAGTCGCACGTCAAATAGGGTTCGCATTCTGCCCCATTGACAATAAACGTATCGACAGGTTTATTCGGTGTGAATTTTACATGAGCCGGGAACGTTGCACCGCCGCAGCCAACGACGCCGGCCTTTTTGATCAATTCGATGATTTCCTTGCTATCGAGTTGTTTCCAGTCATGTTCTTCCGGTATCCCGTCAGCCCATTCGTCTTTGCCATCCGATTTGATAACCACAGACATGCATGTGACCATCATATTGTGCGGCATAGGCGCCACTTTGACAACATCGCCGGAAATAGACGCATGGATGTCGGCATGAAGGAATGCGTCACTCGTACCTATGAGCTGCCCTTTTTTTACATGATCTCCAACTTTTACAGTCGGTGTGCAAGGGGCACCAAAGTGCTGGCTCATCGGGATGACTACTTGATCCGGTATTGCCGGGGTTTCTATGGCTTTATCCTTTGCATAGATCTTCCCATCGTCAGGATGGACCCCACCTCTTTTAAAGGTATTCAACATCAAAAATCACCTCATCAGATATAATGAAAAATAAAAACAATAAGCAGCATACCTGGAATCACGGCACTTGCCAGTCTTCACGCCCCTGACCAATCTGCAACCTGTCGATAGTTTTTTTAACAGATTGTTTTCGGTGCGCTGCTGATGCCATAGCGCATAAGCACGGCTATGGCAATCCAAATATGATGCTTGATGACCCTGCAGCCAGCAATGTATCCATAACATCCTGCCGGTTTTCTGCAGTCCAAACCCCGCCCAGTCGTCCAATAGAGACAAATTGCGCGGCACTCCTGCTGTCATACGGACAAACGGCCTCCTGTAGAAACCGCTTGTTACAACGACAATCATTCACTTTCAATCGACATAATTATATCATTATCTCTTTCATTATTCAACGTGAAAATTATAGCAAGGTCGGCATATAGAGATGCGTCTGCCGAATGTATTTTATCTTCACAAGCAGGGAGAAACCTTATGATTTATCCCGATTATTCAGCCTTTCTTTATTTATTCTTTAGGTTTTACGAGCATGATTCTATTTCTATACATGTTCGTACGTAATACGTTTATCTGTTTTTTGATGATGTGAAAATAGCATATTAATTATGTAAAAAAATAATACAAAGTAGTGCTTATTCATGCCTCCCGGCCTGGCGCCGGCATAAAAAAAAGGTACAGGAGTGGCTAGTGCCATTCCTGTACCACGGACGGACTTATTTATTTTTTAATTCCAAGGCCGTTTTGATCAGGCCTTTAAAGAGCGGATGCGCTTTTGTCGGGCGGGATTTAAATTCCGGATGGAACTGGCAGCCTACGAAATAGGGGTGATCCGGTAATTCTACGATTTCTACCAAACGGTCGTCTGGCGAAGTACCGGAAATAATTAAGCCTTTGCTGGTCAATTCTGTGCGGTATTTATTATTGAATTCCCAACGATGACGATGGCGTTCATAAATCAGGTCCTGGCCGTACACTTCCCGTGCCTTCGTGCCTTCTACAAGTTTGCACGGATAAAGGCCCAAACGCATAGTGCCGCCTTTTTCTTCTACATCGACCTGATCCGGCATGAGATCGATAACCGGATACTGGGCGTCTTCATGGAATTCCGAGCTCGTAGCATTCTTCATGCCGGCTACGTTTCTGGCAAATTCCATCACGGCGCACTGCATGCCCAGGCACAGGCCCAGGTACGGAATCTTGTGTTCCCGTGCATACTGAACCGTCTTGATTTTCCCTTCTACGCCACGGTTACCAAAACCGCCGGGAACAACGATGCCGTCCATGCCTTTGAATACTTCAGCCAAATCTACGCCGTCTTCTTCCAAGGTTTCCGAATCGATCCATTTAATGTGAACGTTCGTCTTATAGGCATAGCCTGCATGGCTGAGTGCTTCGGCAACACTGAGGTATGCATCGTGCAGGGCTACGTATTTACCGACGAGGGCAACGTTGAGGTCGTGTTCCGTATGATAAATGGCATAGACCATTTTTTTCCAGTCTTCCATGTCGCACGGTTTATTGGGCAGGTCAAGCTTTTCCAAGACAATGCGGTCCAGTCCTTCGTCAGAAAGCAGGAGCGGTACTTCATAAATGCTGTCGAGGGTTTTATTTTCGATAACGGCTTCTTTATCAATATCGCAGAACAGAGCCAGCTTATCTTTCATTTCATCCGACAAGGGCCGTTCTGTACGGCAAACGATGATATCCGGCTGAATGCCAATACCGCGCAGTTCTTTGACACTGTGCTGTGTCGGTTTTGTCTTCAATTCGCCGGCAGCGCCAATGTACGGTACCAGTGTAACGTGAATGTAGAGCACGTCGTTACGGCCGACTTCCTTCTTGATCTGACGGATTGCTTCGAGGAACGGCAGGCTTTCGATATCGCCTACAGTACCGCCAATTTCCGTAATGACGACATCGGCATTATCGTCATCCCCTACGCGATATACACGTTTTTTAATTTCATTGGTAATGTGGGGAATGACCTGGACGGTGTGGCCCAAATAATCGCCGCGCCGTTCTTTCTGCAGTACAGACCAGTAAATTTTACCGGTCGTAACGTTAGAGTTCTTGCCCAGGTTAATGTCGATAAAGCGTTCATAATGACCTAAATCCAAATCTGTTTCCGTGCCATCATCGGTAACAAATACTTCCCCATGCTGATACGGGCTCATAGTTCCGGGATCCACGTTGATATACGGATCAAATTTCTGAATCGTGACCTTAAAACCACGGTTTTTCAGCAGACGCCCTAATGCTGCTGCCGTAATACCTTTACCTAACGATGAAACAACCCCGCCTGTGACAAATATGTATTTAGCCATAATTCCTCCCTGTTGAGCCTGAGTGCTCATAGACTTCAGATAACATGCTGTACAAAAGTACTCGCCCTCTGCGATAAAATGTACACTACATTATATTACATTTTTTCCGGTGCGGAAACCCCTAAAATACCGAGACATGCGGCAATAGTAATCCGCACGGCTGTAACCAGTGCTAATCTGGCCTTTTCCAGTTCCTCATCTTCCTGTATAATCCGGCAACGGTTATAGAAATTATGGAACAGGCTGGCCAGTTCATAAGCATAATGGGCAATCCGGTGAGGTGCCCGTTCCCGGGCAGCAATCGTAACTTCTTCCGGGAAAGCCGCCATTTTCTTAATTAATTCCAGTTCCTGTGGTTCCTGAAGCTTATCCAGTGCCACAGCGGACCAATCGGCCGGCAATGCGCCGCCTTTTTCCTTCAGTTGCTTGTAAATACTGTAAATCCGGGCATGGGCATACTGGATGTAATACACCGGATTTTCATTGCTGTGCGACTTGGCCAGGTCGAGGTCAAAATCGAGCTGTGTATCGAGAGACCGCATGATGAAGAAATAACGGGCTGCATCGGTGCCTACTTCTTCGATCAGTTCATTCAGCGTAATGGCCTGACCCGTACGCTTACTCATCTTGACAGGCTTGCCATCGCGGAAGAGGCTGACCATCTGCAGGAGCAGTACTTCCAGCTGCTTCGGATCATAGCCTAAAGCTGCCATGGAAGCCTTGACGCGGGCGACGTAGCCGTGATGATCGGCACCCCAGATGTTGATCATCTTCTTAAAGCCCCGTTCATACTTATTCTTGTGATAAGCAATGTCAGCCGCCAAATAGGTCGGCACACCATTATCACGGATAATGACGCGGTCTTTATCGTCGCCATATTCCGTAGAGCGGAGCCACAAGGCGCCATCCTTTTCATAGGCCTTGCCACGGGCCTTCAATTCTTCACAGGCCGCCTGGATTGCAGCCGGATGCAGGGTCCGTTCGCTAAACCACTGGTCATACTGGACATTGAAAACGGCCAGATCGTGTTTCAGTGCTTTCAATTTTTCTGCATACGCCCGGTCCTTAAAATAGGTCAGCCGTTCTGCTTCCGGCATGGATAAATAGGCATCGCCATCCTGATCGATAATGGCCTGCGCCGTGTCGATGATATCGTGGCCGTGATAGCCGTTTTCCGGTATTTCCGAGGGCTTGCCGAGAAGTTCCAAATAGCGGGCGTTGACCGAAGCAGCCAGGTTATCCATCTGGTTGCCAGCGTCATTAATATAGTATTCGGCCTGCACGTTATAGCCGGCCTTGCGCATGAGGTTGACAAGGGCACTGCCATAGGCGGCGCCACGGCCATGCCCTACGTGCAGCGGTCCCGTCGGGTTGGCACTTACATATTCGACCTGTACCGTATCATCTTCCCGTACAGATGCCTGGCCATAGGTTTCACCGGCAGCTAGAATCTGCTGTAACGTGTCGTAAATGACCGTGTGGTTTAAGAAAAAGTTAATAAAGCCGGCACCGGCAATTTCTGCATGGTTCAACCAGGGATACTCCATCTGGTCAACGATCGCCTGGGCGATCAGCTTCGGTGCTTTGTGAGCAACACGGGCAGACTGCATTGCTATATTCGTTGCGAAATCGCCAAATTCTTTCTGCGGTGGTACTTCCAGGCTGACCTCAGGATAGTCCCCGTCCGGCAGCGTACCTGCCTGTACAGCCTGTGCCAATGCGTCTTTAATTCCCCGCTTCAGTAATTCTTTTATTTCCATGTCGTCTTGTCCTCCTGCACCGTAATTGTCAATTGATTATAAATCGCACCCATGCCGGTGATGGTTACGTCAAACTCGATTTCAATCGTGCCTATGCCATCTACGAGCTGTACCCGGCAGGCGTAGGTCTTGATGATGAGCAGCGTCCGTCCCAAGGGCGTATCATACCAGGACGTCGTTTCCATGCCTGGCCGGAATTCCTGCCGTTGCTGCATGGCGCCGGTCCGCAGCACACAGACCGTCCCGTCCGCTAGTACCTTGATGGTCGTAGTCACGCCTTCTAAACTACTAATGGCGCTTTCCTTATACACAATATACTGGGACCGTTCCTTCTTATAGTACTTTCCCTCGGAAACCAGTTCCAGTGTTTGTGATTCACCCTTTTCGTCTCGCTGCAAGCTTTTAATGCTTACGATAATCGGTTTCACGCGTTTCCAACCTTTCCTTACCATTAACAACTCAATGTTACTATTATATATCAAGCGTCCAAAAAAATAAATAAAAAAATTATGAATGTTTAAGGCAGTATATTTGAAACATTTGTTCTCTGTTTTTTCAAAAAAAGAGCAGGGTAATCCGGACAGCTCCGGCTTACCCTGCGTCTTACATATGCAGGCCTTCTTTTAATTTTGCAAAAATCTTTTCTTCTTCCTCTGTCAGCGTACGTCCTAAATCGATCTGCAGCTCTTCACCATTGCTGCGGGCCTTTTCTTCTTCATGGGGATCGCCGCTTTTGGCAGTATTGTCGCGAATGATCATCGTATACGCCTCCTTTCCGTGCCTCTATTATATCATAAAAACGCTGCCTTTCCAGCAAAAAAGCCACCTCAACGAGGTGGCTTTCACTATTTTTGCCAAACAGATCAGATAAGCGTATCCGGATCCGGATAGGCCTTTACACTTTCGGCAATCTTATCTGCCATTTCGTCAAGGAGACCTTCATCGTCATCACGCAGGGACGATTTGATATCCATGGACGGATCCAGGAGTTCGCAGCATTTAAACTGGTTTTCTACATAATCGACCATGGTCTTGTACGCAGCCGAAGCCCAGCTGTGGTTGGCCATGACGGCAATGGTACGGTTCTGGAACATGAGCGTCTGCAGGTCGTGGAGGAAACTTTCCATAGGCAGGAAGAGATTCAGGTTATACGTCGGTGCAGCAATAACCATATGGCTGTATTCCCAGGCCTTTGCTGTAATGTAAGACGAGTGATTTTTGGATACATCGTACAGGCGTACATCCTTAACGCCGCGGCGGCTCAGTTTATTAGCCAGAATTGAAACGGCACGGGCTGTGTCTCCATAGATGGAAGCAAAGGCGATGACGACGCCTTTCTTTTCCGGTACATATTTAGCCCAGTGGAGGTGCTTATCAATAATATATTTAATCGTATCCGGTGTACGATAGACAACGCCGTGGAGCGGGCAAATGAAATCGAGCGGCATATTGGCAGCCTTCTGCAGGACGCGGACGACCTGCGGGCCATATTTGCCGACAATATTAACATAATAGCGGCGGGCCGATTCCAGATAATTTTCTTCAAAATCAACCTGGTCAGCGTAGATGTTCCCTACGGTACCAAACATGCCAAAGGCATCAGCACTGAAGAGCATATGGTCAGTCAGATCATAGGTCATAATAACTTCCGGCCAATGAACCATAGGTGCTTTAATGAACTGCAGGGTATGTTTGCCCAGGCACAGCTGATTGCCTTCCTTAACCGGCAGGTAATTATCCGGATAGGGGTGACGATAGAACTGTTCAAAAAGTTTAAACGTCTGGGGCTGGCCGACAATTTTGACGTCAGGATATTTTTCGATCAGGGCCAAGGCTGAGCTGGCATGGTCCGGTTCCATATGCTGAATAACGAAATAGTCCAGTTTGCGGCCGTGCAGCAAGTGTTCTACATCTTCCAAAAATTCATCGCGGCAGCTCTTATCCATCGCGTCGATAACGCACGTTTTTTCATCGTCAAAGAAATACGAGTTGTACGTTACGCCTTCGGGAATCGGAAAAATCCGTTCAAACATTGCGGATGTAAAATCGTTGCACCCCATCCAGTATACACCATTCTTGAGTTCTTCTACTAAATACATGCTAATGTGCCTCCTTTTATTCGTTACAGGTACTGCTGATCGTTTGCCATACCTATCATACCATGTTTGTAGCTAAGAATAAATATCCAGGCAGAATTGATCTGCCCTATTTGTCGCTTTTTGTCTTGTCTGTCGTCTTGGCCTTATTCTGGTCACTGCTCTGGCCGGATTTGTCCGCTGCGCTTTCGCCCCGGACGGTATCGGCTTCGCCGCTCGTCGTCCGGCTGGTCTTATCGGTATCCTGTGCCGCCAGATCATCAGCCCGTTGTTGTTCTTCTGACACCTGGCTCTTGGTACTTCTGTCCGTGGCTGCCGGACCGCTGGCCAGGGATTCGGCTTCCTGAATTAAGTGCAGGAGTTCGTCGCGGTCGGCCTGGGATAAGCCCTTACTATCGTCGAGCAGGGATTTAACCTGGCTGGCCAAATCTTCTGCCTGCGAGCGGGCACCGCTGCGGCTGACACGGCCTGACTGGTAGTTGCGGTTTAAATCGCGCAGGGCGCTGGCAATTTCCAGCGTCTTGGTCCGCACCTTGCTCATGGCCAGTTCATCGTCACGCTGTTTCTTGGCGTCTGCATCGTGAAGCTTCTTATCTTCTTCCCTGTTTTCCAGCAATTCTTCCTGCTTTTGCTGGGATACCTTCGCCAAGGCTTCTGACGTAATGTGGGTACCTGTATAGTATTCATAGCCCATATAGCCCAAAATCAAAAGGGGAATAAAAAGGACGAGGATTTCTAAACGGCGCATATGGGCTGCCCGTTTCCAGCTGATCGTATTCCTGCGCCGGATTTCCATAATCAGGACGACGACCAAAATGGCTACGATGGCAAATAAGGCCACATAAATAGCCAGTTTATGCCACACCGTCGCCTGCAGGCTGACTTTGGACGGCGACGAATTTTTCAGGTTCCACATGTATGTGCTGCCCTGTTCATCCGACTTGGCCGCGTTGCTTTTTACATTGGTGCCTGACGGGAAGGAAATGATATATTCCAAATCGACACCATTTTCTTCCATAGGCGTACCCAGACGTAAATCGGCAATGCTGTTGGGCGTGTAATCATAATCAATATAATAGGTGGAACAAAAGAATCCATCGTGTGTCTTGTGGACGATATGGTCTACAGAGCTGCGGTTTGCCCCGTCTTTGGTAATGGTTTTCATAGCCCGGAAGCCTTCACCATTGCCATTGTCATAGTCCATAATCGTGTAATTACGCTTCTGGAATTCATCGGCATCAGCCCGCAGTTTTTTCTGGCCCGCTGCTGTTTCCGATACTTTCAGCACATCCTGGGTTTCACTGCCATCGTCGTGAATAATCGTTTGTGCCCGAAAGCCGGAAAGCAGTAAAAAGGAACAAGCCAGAATCACTGTCAGTCCCAGTTTCAGATAGGTTTTCATGCGTATCGTTTCCTCCATCATCATTCTTCCTTCGGTGGTACCATTCCCGTTTCGACAAGAGACTTTTTATTGGCCGTCTTTGTCTTGTCCTGCCCTTGCTGTTTAGCCCGGGCTGCTTCCATGGCTGCGCCGTTGCTCGAAGATTCAATGGGTATGCCATTGACATAAATCCCTTCGATGACGCCCAGCCCATGTTTAATCCGGATACTGGCCAGGACACTATCGTTCGGAGCAATATCGTAGATACCGTCTGACTTATCCGGAGCAATGCGATAACGGTCAAAGCCAACCTGGAACTGTACCTTCCCATCATGGAAGGCTACGACCTTGGCTTCCATATAATCGCCGCCGATTAACGGCTTAGAAGCAGAAGCCCCCTTGATTTCCATGAGGCCCTGGTCATTACGCGAAATATGTACATAAATCGTTTCCTGTTCTTCCGGCGGATCCGCATCAAGCCAGGTCGTCGTATCTTCCGGAAAGACGACACGCATATAATCCGTGCCAAAGCCGGATAATTCCAGGCGGGGTACACACTGCCACTGATAGGGAATGCCATCGACAGTGATATTGTGCCAGCGCCAGCCAAAATAACCGAGTGCCCCGAGCTGTATGACAGCTGCCAGGAAAAATACACCCCAGCGAAATCCCCGGCCTGGCGAAAAGGTCAAATTGGGTACTTTCATTTTTCATTTTCTCCTTCCGTAGACCATGGCGAATGGGTAAAATGTTTTTCCCGTTTCGGTTTCGCAACCGGCGTTCCCCACGGCGAGGTACTGCCTGCCGCCGGTTTCGCTGGCTGCTGCGTCCGCGCCGCCCTTCTGGGCTGGGGCACCGTAACCTGCGGCAGGGGAATATCATCGGGATTATGAAAAACAGGCGGCACGAAATGAGACGGCTCTGTTTTCTTCTGAATGACCGAACGCGGTGCGGCCGGCACGGGTATTTCTGCTTCAGGTGCGGCTGGCTCCTGAAGTGAATCGGGCAGATGCAGTTCTTTCATCCATTCAGGAAGTTCCTCTTCCTGAAGCGGTTCCTGCGCGGAGGCTTCAGCTGGTGTTGCTTCTGTTTCTGCTACAGGCGGCGCCGCTGCCCGGCGGCGATGGCTGCTGCGCTTTTTCCGTTCACTCCGCACCGTCGTTACCTTATGACGGATTTCCGTTCTATGCCGGACCCGTTCTGCCGTATCCTTACGCTGGCGTGATGTCCGTCTGATTTGGAAGATCAATAACGCCAGAATGATAATCCCCACAACGGGAACAAGGGGCGAGAAGCTGCCGCCCCAAAAGACAGCTATAATCAGGCAGACGAGGATACTGAGGCCAAACTTCAAATGATTTGTCCGGCCGCCCTGATAGCCCTGGACCATTTCATAAAAGCCAATGGCGATCAAATAGAGCGACGATACGATTAAGGGCACAGAGGAATAGAGCCCGTTGCGCACCAAAATCGTTTCCGCTGCCAGGATCACGGGAATACCGGCATAAAGGACCGGTCCCCAAAGTCTTTTCTTTACGCCTTTTACGAGAAGTGCCAGGATGGACATAAATAAGACCACCGTTACAGCCGTCGTCGTCCAGTGGAAGCCCTGTATATCGGCCACACCATACCAGGAAGCCGGCAAGGCCGAAATGAGCAGGGAGCCCGCAGCGGCACAACGGCCAAACCAGCGGAACGGCACACCCCAGGCCTTGCGGATATCGATGGAATACCCCGTCAGCATAATAGCAACAGCCAGCGTTGCCAGCAGCAGGAACGGAATATACGCCGAGTCCAGCGCTGCCAGTCCAAAGGCCGCAAAAACCGTAATAGTAATCGTCCGGGAATAGATAGCCAGGCGTACTTCATCCTGATTTTTTTGCAAGAGCCGGTAAAAAGGAACCAGCACTACCAGGAGCACCCAAATGAATGCCGCGCCGCCGGGAGCATCGACGGGACCGCCAATGGCAGCCCAGCAAAGAACAGCCAAGGCGTATACGACAACCAGGCAGACTGAGCGTAACAGATAGATAGCCGGCAGGCATAACAAGGCACAGACCACCAAAAAAGACGCCGTATCCCAGCCTACGTAAAAGGTCTGTTGGGCCACGGCCACGACACTGCCGACAACCAGGGCGTGGACTACGGCAACGAGCTCACCGACCCAGGTTCCCTGGCGATCGCGAAACATAGCAAAGCCTACACTGGCCTGCGATAAGAGCAAAAACACGGCAGCCGTAACGATACGTGCTGTCGGACTGATCTGATACCATAGAGATGAAATAATCCAGATCAGGACCATCCCGGCAATAGAACCGCCGACAATAGCAATAATACTTAAAAGAGGGACGGAAAAGGCCGGTCCTGCAGGCAGTGTCTGACGTATCTGCTGCCCCGCTTCCGCCGAAATCCATCCTTTATGTATCCACTCACTCAGCTGTTCTTCCAGCCATTTTTTATCCGTTTTTCCCATGATTCTATTGCCTCCCAGGCAGATTGCGTACGTTTTATTCTTCATGTATTCCCATATACACGTATATCTACATCAGTATATCACAAAAAACAAAAATCCCATACGAAAAAAAGGCCTTGTCTGCATAATTTACAGTCAAGACCTTTTAGAGACAATTTATACCGGCTTATTTTACGATTAATACCGGGCAAGGAGCATGCGTAACGACATAACTGCTGACAGCCCCCATGAACAATCCCTTCAGTGGCCCGAGGCCGCGGCTGCCCATGACAATCAGATCGGCTTCGTACTTTTTCGCAACAGAAAGTACAGCCGGTCCCGGCGAACCTACTTCAAAGACGCTCTTTACTTCCACATCCTGGGGAATTTCCTTAGAAAATTCTTCCAGCACGCCTTTCCCTTCTTCTTCCATATCCAAGGCTACCTGTTCCGTTACATAGCCACTGGCATTCGGAATCTGATCGAAATTAGAAATAACCGATACGATATTTGCTACATATACGAGCGTAATCGATGCCTGCATCGAAGTTGCCAGCAGTACGGCGTGTTCCAATGCCCGTTTGGAGTTTACTGACCCATCGGTAGGAACGACAATATTTTTGTAAGCTTTCATGGTAATCCCTCCTGTCTTACCTTAACTATATATGTTATATATTCGCTGTTTCCCCTTTTTTTCCTGCTTTTCCTGTACGAATTCAGTAAAATATTTACAAGTATTTCTTTTTTGATAGCTACTATCTTCTTTTTTCTGTCAGTACATATATTTCCCTATATATAACGAACCGGAAAAATACATTTCAAGTCATTATTAGCTTCTTTTCGATATGTACAAATATGCATAGCAAAGAGACTCTCTCTTATGTTATAATAAACTTGCATACGTTATAGACCCATCGTGCATCAATCGAACAGAAGAAATACCAACCTATAGCTGCCTGGTTATTTTCTGACGTTTTCCCTTATTCATTGCATCACAGAAACAAGCCATTGACAGCAATTTGTCTGCATTTCTTTGTTCACAAAATCCACAATAAGAAAGGTGATTGATATGACAAAACTATGCAGAATACTGTTGGGGTCCTTAACCTGGCTTACGCTTAGTGCCTCGCCGGTATTCGCAAACGAAGCGGCTCACGAAATGGTTAATCAGGTACTACCCGTATGGAGTGTCATTCCTTTTGTAGGTATGCTCCTCTCGATTGCCATCATCCCCTTGATTAAAGGCGACTGGTGGGCAGAAAACATGAAGTGGGTGTCTCTCGCCTGGTCCCTCGTATTCCTCATTCCCTTTTCCTTCGCCTATGGGGCTGGAGAAGGTGCGTTCCGGTTACTGGAATCGGTACTGCTCGACTATATTCCGTTCATCGTGCTCCTCTACGGCCTCTTTGTAACGGCCGGCGGGATTGTTATTAAAGGTACTATGGCCGGTACGACGAAGGTCAATGCACTCTTATTGCTCATCGGTACGGCCCTGGCCAGCTGGATCGGCACAACCGGTGCTGCTATGCTCATGATTCGGCCTTTGATCCGCGCCAATGCCTGGCGGAAAAAGAAAGTACATCTCATGGTCTTTTTCATTTTCCTCGTTGCCAATATGGGCGGCTGCCTGACACCGCTTGGCGATCCGCCTTTGTTCATGGGCTTCCAGCGTGGCGTTCCCTTTACGTGGACGTTCCATCTGTTCCCTATTCTGGCATTCAACCTGATTCTCTTGTTTGCCGTGTTCATGCTTCTCGATCATCATTATTATAAGAAAGAACTGGCTGAAGGCCGTTCGCCTCTGGATATGCAAAAAGAAGGGGAAAAAGAACCCATTCGCATTGAAGGAGCCCATAACCTCATTTTCATTGGCATGATCATTTGCGGCGTATTGGCCAATGGCATGCTGCCCGAATGGATTCCTGCTTTTGCCAACGGTGCAGGCATTCATGTCTATGACGAAATCGTCTTCCCCTATGCTACCTTAGCTGAAGTCGTCATCATTCTCGTAGCGGCACTGCTTTCCCTGAAGACGACACAGGAACACACACGGGCCCTGAACGAATTTACCAATGGCCCGATCATCGAAGTAGCTACGCTCTTCATCGGTATCTTCATTACCATGATTCCGGCCCTGATGCTGCTCAAAACCCATGGTGCCGAATTAGGCATCAACCAGCCGTGGCAAATGTTCTGGGCAACAGGCGCCCTTTCATCCTTCCTTGACAATACACCGACCTATCTCGTTTTCCTCCAAACGGCCGGTTCCCTTGGGGCTACGACAGGGATCGTCACATCTGTCGGTACGGTTTCTCAGATCATGCTGGAAGCAATTGCTGCCGGTGCCGTTTTCATGGGTGCCAATACGTATATTGGCAACGCGCCGAACTTTATGGTTAAAGCCATTGCTGAAGAAAACAATATCAACATGCCCAGCTTCTTTGGCTATATGGCCTGGTCCAATGCTATTTTGATCCCGACGTTTATTATCGACACGTTTGTGTTTTTCCTCTTATTCTTATAATTATATTTGCTAAAAAATACAGCAATAGAAAAGGCACCGTGCATGGTGCCTTTTCTATTGCTGCAAAAAGGAATATAATAAAAAAGGCGGTTCCCGCAGGAACTGCCTTCTCTTTGGTGATCCACCCGAGATTCGAACTCGGGACACCCTGATTAAAAGTCAGGTGCTCTGCCAACTGAGCTAGTGGATCATGGCTGGCAGGGGTAGCTGGATTCGAACCAGCGCATAGCGGAGTCAAAGTCCGGTGCCTTACCACTTGGCTATACCCCTATGGGGCGAGTATAGGGACTCGAACCCTAGCGTAACGGAGCCACAATCCGCCGTGTTAACCACTTCACCATACCCGCCATATTATCGCTATCAGCTAATGTGTAAGCGCTGATAACGTAGATTATTTTATCATCCGCCTTCACTAATGTCAATACTTTTTTTCAATCTTTTTTATTTATTTTGTATTTGCTTATCTGTATCTATTCTAAATTGATAATCTCTATTTTATCTATGCATTTTCTGTAGCATTGGCCACTTCCGCTTTTTCTATAATATGGTAAAATATATCATAGACTAATTTTATCATCTATACTAATATTATTTACATGGTACAGGTTACCATCAGAATTATATGTGAGGTACTCTATGAAAGATTTACTCCATATCGGCATCGATATTGGCTCGACGACAGTAAAAATTGCCGTTCTCGACAATTTAAAGCACTGCCTCCACGCCTGCTATGTCCGCCATTATACGGATATCCGGCAGAAGGTATGGGATCTGCTCGAAAACGCCTATGAAATATTCGGTGACCGTCAAATCACAATGGCCATTACTGGCTCCGGCGGCATTGCCCTGGCAGACTATCTGGGTATTACCTTTATCCAGGAAGTAATTGCCGGTACCAAAGCCGTCCGCACGTATCACCCGCAGTCCGATGTCATCATCGAATTGGGCGGTGAAGATGCGAAAATCACATACTTAACCGGCGGCAATGAACACCGTATGAACGGGAACTGCGCCGGCGGTACAGGCGCGTTCATCGATCAGATGGCTACGCTCCTGCACACCGATGCCAGCGGCCTCAATGCCCTGGCAGAAAAAGCAGATACGCTCTATCCGATTGCAGCCCGCTGCGGCGTTTTCGCCAAGACGGACGTACAGGCCCTCATGAACGACGGTGCCAGCAAGGAAAACGTAGCTGCCTCTGTCTTCCAGTCTATTGTCTTGCAGACTATTACCGGCCTGGCCTGCGGCCGCCCTATTCGCGGTACAGTGTGCTTCCTCGGCGGGCCTCTGACCTTCCTGCCCCAGCTGCGCAAGCAGTTTGCAGAAACATTGCACTTGACGCCGGAACAGGTCGTAGCACCGGAAAACGCCCAGGTCTATGTGGCCATTGGCGCTGCCCTCGGCAGTTTCCAGGAAAAGCCCCTGTCCTTCATGAATCTCATGGGCCAGCTGCGCAATGTAGACGAATCGTCCCTGGCCAAATCAGACCGCGTTGAACCGCTCTTTGCTTCGCAGGCGGAATTCGATGAATTCCGTTCCCGTCATGGCCAGCACACCATTCCCAGCGGCGATCTGGCCGCCTACAGCGGCCCGTGCTATCTTGGCGTCGACGCCGGCAGCACGACGATCAAGGTCGTGCTCCTCAGCGAAGACAATAAGATACTCTATTCGCACTACCAAAACAACGAAGGCAGCCCATTGGCTGCTGCCAAAAAGATCATTACGGAAATTTACAGCCTCATGCCGCCCGGTGCCTTCATTGCCAAAGCCGGTATTACCGGGTATGGCGAATTTCTTTTGAAGGAAGCGCTCCATCTCGATTTAGGTGAAGTAGAAACGATCGCCCACTATCAGGCAGCGGCCCATTTCTGCCCGGATGTTGATTTCATCCTCGACATTGGCGGCCAGGATATGAAGTGCAGCCGGCTGAAGGACGGCCATATTGAAGACATTCTCCTCAACGAAGCGTGCTCTTCCGGATGCGGTTCCTTCCTCGATACGTTCGCAAAATCCCTGAACTTATCGATTCAGGATTTTGCTAAGGCAGCCCTCTTTGCCGAAAGCCCGATCGACTTAGGCTCGCGCTGCACAGTCTTCATGAACTCCAAAGTCAAGCAGGCCCAAAAGGAAGGAGCTACGCTGGCTGACATTTCTGCAGGTCTTTCCTATTCCGTTATTAAAAACGCCCTATATAAAGTAATTAAAGTAAAAGACCCGGAAAAATTAGGCAAGCACATCGTCGTTCAAGGCGGTACCTTCTACAACGATGCCGTCCTGCGGGCCTTTGAAAAGCTCTTGGGACGGCAGGTCATCCGTCCGGCCATTGCCGGCCTCATGGGGGCCTTTGGCATGGGCCTCATCTGCAAGGATGCCTATCACCGGGATCATGTCCGTTCGACGGTTCTCTCACCGGAAGAACTGAGCCAGCTCAAGGTAACGACATCGATCCGTCATTGCGGCTTGTGCACCAATAACTGCCTGCTTACGGTCAACACCTTTAACGACGGCCGCTCCTTCATTACAGGCAACCGCTGCGAACGCGGTGCAGCCGGTTCGTCCGGACAAAAGCACAAGGTTCTGCCCAATATGTACAAGGTGAAATATAACCGCCTCTTCAATCACTACAAGCCCTTGGCAGCAGAAAACGCGCCACGTGGTACCGTCGGTATACCCCGCGTGCTCAATATGTATGAAGACTATCCGTTCTGGTTCACCTTCTTTACCAAATTGGGCTACCGCGTCGTCCTGTCTGACCCCTCTTCAAAGAAGATTTTCCAGAAGGCCATGGATACGGTACCGTCCGATTCGGCGTGCTATCCGGCCAAGCTCGTCCACGGCCATATCGAAAACCTGCTGGAAAAGAAAGTAGACCGTATTTTCTATCCCTGCATCCAGAACGGGCCGAAGGAAGGCAGCAAGGATAATACCTTTAACTGCCCCATGGTCATGAGCTATCCGGAAGTCATCCGCAACAACATGGCTGAACGGCTGAGCGACACCAATACGCTCTATCTTTGCCCCTTCCTGCCGCTTAACGATAAGGACCGCATTGTCCCCCGTCTGCAGGAAGAACTGCGCGTCTGGGGCCTCGGTAAGGACGAAATCAAGAAAGCCTGCCAGGCCGCCTGGCAGGAAGAAACAGACTATAAAGAACAATATTATGCTATGACCAAGGCAGCTCTCGATATGCTGGAAAAGAAAGGCGAACGGGGCATCGTCCTGAGCGGCCGTCCCTATCACGTCGACCCGGAAATCAACCATGGTATTCCGGAGCTCATCAACAGCCTCGGCCTGGCCGTCCTCACAGAGGATGGTGTAGCGCCCTTGGGCCAGTTCCCGGGCCACCTGCGCGTCGTCGACCAGTGGTCGTACCACTCGCGCCTCTACCGGGCTGCCCAGTATGTACAGCAACATAAGAACTTGGAATTGGTCGAATTGAACTCCTTCGGTTGCGGCCTCGACGCCATCGTTGCCGACCAGGTGCAGGATATCCTGGCCCACGGCCATAAAATCCACACACTGCTGAAAATCGATGAAGGCTCGAACCTCGGTGCCATCCGCATCCGTCTCCGTTCGCTTCTCTTCGTCATGAATCACCGCCAACCTGTGACGGTAAAACCGGAACCTTATTCCTACACGAAGGCCATCTTCACCAAACAGAATAAGGCCGATAACGTCATCCTGGCACCGTCTATGACACCGATTCATTTCCCGCTCTTCAAGCCTGCCTTCGACCATGAAGGCTACCGCGTGGAAATGATCCCCCACCAGGGTCAGAAGGCTATCGATACGGGCCTGGCATACATCCATAACGATGCCTGCTATCCGGCCATCATGTCCTTAGGCCAGATCATCACGGCCCTCAAATCGGGCAAATACGATCTGAAGCACACATCGGTCATGATTTCCCAGACTGGCGGCTGCTGCCGCGCCACGAACTACATCGGCATGATCCGCAAGGCCCTGACCGATGCTAACCTGGGCGACGTGCCCATCCTATCCCTGAACATGAAGGGCATGAACAAGCAGCCCGGCTTCCAGCCGAGCATCGGCTTCTGGCACAGACTGGTCATGGGTATGATTTACGGCGATGCCCTGCAGCAGGTGCTCTACCGCACGCGGCCTTACGAAAAGGTCAAAGGTACGGCAGAAGCCCTCTTTAAGAAGTGGCAGGATAAATGCACAGTCGATCTTGCCCACGCCGATCGTCATACCTTCGTAAAAAATATCCGTGCCATGATCGATGAATTTGACCACATCGACATGACCGATGAAAAGAAGCCGCGTATCGGTCTGGTCGGGGAAATTTACGTCAAGTTCCACCCCATTGCCAATAACCACATCGTACGCATGATTGAGGAAGAAGGGGGCGAAATCATCGTCTCCGGCCTGGCTGATTTCTTCTTCTACGGCCTCCTGGATGACCAGTTCCGTCATAAATATCTTTCCGGCAGCTGGTGGTCCAGCTTCAAGAGCAAGTCTCTCGTCAAGCTCCTGGAATGGTATCGCAAGCCCTACCGGGAAGCCGTCGCCCAAAGCGCCCATTTCGATCCGATCACATCCATTTACGACATTGCCGATGAAGCCAGGAAGTTCCTGTCCCTTGGCCATGAAGCCGGCGAAGGCTGGTTCCTCACAGGCGATATGATCGATCTCATTCACCGCGGTGCCCGCGACGTCGTATGCCTCCAGCCTTGGGCCTGCCTGCCGAACCACGTCACCGGCAAGGGCATGATCAAGACCCTGAAGGCGGCCTTCCCGGAAACGAATATCGTCGCCATCGACTATGACCCCAGCGCCAGCTCGGTCAACCAGACAAACCGTCTCAAGCTGATGCTCACGTCGACCTTTGAAAATATTCGTGAACCGCTGAATACAAGTGAAAAACCGACTCTGCCATTTCTCAAAGGCGTCCATTTGAATGAAGCCTTAAAAGAATAAGCGCCGAAGGGCTGCTTCTCCCGTTAGGGAAGCAGCCCTTTTTACTTCTTAATCGATTCTATATTGATATATATTCTATTTTTATGTTATTTCCAGACTGTAAAGTACCCGGTCTGGCCAAATTCCCTTATATTTTGCATTGCCCAATTGCGGGAAAGATTTTATAATATGAATATTCTTTTATTTATCTATTTTCTTTGTATCAGGAAGGAGTTTCAACATGGAAAATGAAAATGGGTTCCTTAACCGTCTGTTTCATTTGACAGCGAACGGAACCACCGCCAAGACAGAAATGCTTGCCGGTATTACCACCTTTATGACAATGGCCTATATTCTGGCCGTCAATCCTTTGATCATGAGCACGACAGGTATGGATAAGGGTGCCGTCTTGACGGCTACAGCTATCGCTTCCTGTCTGGGTACTATCTTCATGGCAGTCTTTGCCAACTATCCCTTTGCCTTAGCCCCCGGTATGGGCCTGAACGCCTTTTTTGCCTTTACCGTCGTCATGCAGATGGGTTATTCCTGGCAGATGGCTTTAGCCGCCGTTTTTGTTGAAGGTATTATTTTTATCGTTTTATCCCTGACCAACGTGCGTGAAGCTATCTTTAATGCCATTCCGATGACCCTGAAAAAAGCAGTTTCTGCCGGGATTGGCCTCTTCATTGCCCTCATCGGCCTCTTGAACGCACAGATCATCGTCGCCAATCCGGCCACGAAAATTTCCTTGTTCTCCTTTACTCATTCTGTCGAAACGGGCACCTTCCACACCGTTGGGATTACCGTCCTCTTAGCCATGATCGGCATCCTTTTCACATCGATCCTGATGGTAAAAAAAGTCCGCGGCAATATTCTCCTGGGCATCCTGGGCACGTGGATTCTGGCCGTAATTTGTGAAGTGACAGGCCTCTACGTTCCCAATCCGGAACTTAAGATGTTCAGCGTCATTCCCGACGTTTCTGCCGGTCTCGCCTCCTTTATGCCGGCCAGCCTGAGCCCGATTTTCATGCAGCTCGACTTCAGCCGCGTTTTCAGCATCGATTTTCTCATCGTCATGTTCGCCTTTCTCTTTGTCGATATTTTCGATACCCTGGGCACGCTCATTGGCGTTTCCTCCAAGGCCAACATGCTCGATGAAAACGGCAAGCTGCCCCACATTAAAGGCGCTCTCCTGGCTGATGCCGTAGCGACGACCGTAGGTGCCGTCATTGGCACGAGTACGACGACAACTTTCGTGGAAAGCGCTACCGGCGTCAGTGAAGGCGGCCGTACAGGTCTTACTGCCATTACCGTTGCCGTGCTCTTCCTCCTGTCTCTTTTCTTATCGCCGATTTTCCTTTCCATCCCGGCCTTCGCTACATCGCCGGCCCTGGTTGTCGTCGGTTTCCTCATGCTTTCCTCTGTAGCCGGCATCGACTTCTCTGATTTTTCCGAATCTATTCCGGCCTATATTACGATTATTGCCATGCCCTTCTGTTACAGCATTTCAGAAGGTATTTCCTTCGGCGTCATCTCCTATGTCGTCATCAATCTGCTTACAGGCAAGCGCGAAAAGATCAGTCCGCTCATGTATATCCTGGCAGTCCTCTTCATCTGCAAGTACATTATCCTGTAACGCCTAGAGGTATTACAAAAAATCCCGCCCTGAATAAGGCGGGATTTTTTTTATGGCAACAGCGTTTCATACGCCTTGCGCCACTGGGCTTCTTCATCAGCCGGCACGACCGGTGGCCGTTCCTGTTCCGCTACGATGTCGGCAGCGACACGGGCCATGGCCTTAGCCCCAAGGGCCGCCTGCTGCAAGGCGTATTCACTGCCGGCTGCACAGGCAAATTCCGGCGTATGGCCGGATATATGATAGCCAATACAGAGACTGGGCTGGCTCGTACGCGTCACCTGGCTGACATTGCCCACATCCGTTGAGCCTTCTGCAAAGTCATCGTCTTTGACGTCAAACTCTTCGCCAAGTTCACTGAAGGCTTCGGCAAAATAGACATCCAAACGCGGGTCGTTAACCATATCCTTAAGGAGTGGTTCATAATGAACCATCGATAAGGTCGTGCCATGCCGGTCGGAAACTGCCTGAGCCAGAGCCCGGATGGCCGGCAGCATGGTCCCTTCCAGATAGTCTGCCTTCATGGCCCGGATGGTCGCATGCAGGACTGCCCTGTCGGGTACAATATTTGGCGCCGTACCGGCTTCCGTAAAGATGATGCCGATAATATGACGCTCTGTAAATTCCTTTTCTTTTTCTTTTAAGGCCTGGTAAAAATCGACGGCCGCATCAAGGGCGTTAATGCCATGGTAGTCGGGATCTGCCACGTGAGCCGGTTTGCCCGTAAAGGCAAATTCCAAGGGATGCGTAGCGTAGGATGTACCGCCCAGAGCCGTCTTATCTTCACCGGGATGGATGATGAGTGCTGCCGTGAGGCCGTCAAAAACGCCTTGGGCACTCATGTACTCCTTGCTGGCCGCCGTTTCTTCTGCCGGACAGCCGTAAACATGAATTGTCGCCACATCGGCTGCTACTGCGGCAAAGGCCAGGGCAGCGCCGACACTCATGGCTGCAATCAGGTTGTGGCCGCAGCCATGGCCCAGACCCGGCAGGGCATCGTATTCGGCTAAAAAGCCGATCTGCACAGGCCCCGTGCCATACGTCGCCTGAAAGGCCGTAGGAAACCGTTCGGGCACACAGTCCGTTACGGTAAAGCCCGCCTCTGCCAGTACGTGCCGCAAGTACCGGGCAGCCAAATATTCCTTTTCTCCCAGTTCCGGATGCGCATGAAGATAGGTTGCAATCTGCCGGATCAGCGTTTCATGTGCCTCTACCCACTGGTCGCTTTCTTGTTTCATTACCTTGCTATCGATCATATATCCTCCAAAATAAGGGACACACTATCTGCCGTCACCCGTAAGGTTGCCGGCCGGCCCAGGGGCAGCCAGCCGTTGGTCTTGCCATGCCCGTAGGGCAGGCCGCAGGCTGCCGGTTTACCCCAGCGCCGGGCATAATAGGTCAATACGTCCCGTACTGTAAATTCGCCGGCTTCCGGCTCAACAGGCGTACAATGAACAAATTCGCCAAAGACAACAGCCTGCACGCGGCTGATCAGGCCGGACTGTTCAAACTGGCGCAGCATGCGGTCCAGGGAATAGGCCTCTTCACCGATTTCCTCGAGAAAGAGAATGTCTCCCGTTCCGTCGAGACCGTTAGGGGTGCCCGTCAGGTTGGCCAGGAGCATCATATTGCCGCCTGTCAGGTTGCCATGAACCGTTCCTTCTACGAGCGGCTCTAAGACCCACTCGGGCGGCAGCGTTATCGGGCCGGGCAAAGCCGGCTCAGTAAGGCCTGCAGCAAACTGTGCAAACGTATACGGCGTCGCCGCACCGCCCAGATTCATGAGCATCGGTCCATGGATGGTCGCCAGGCCACAGCGCTGGCGCAGGGCCGTGTGGAGAGCCGTAATATCGCTGAAACCGATGAAGAGCTTCGGCCGGGCTGCAATGGTCTCATAATCGAGGAGCTCCAGCAAACGGGCTGCACCATAGCCGCCGCGCAGGCAGAGGATACCGTCAATAGCGGGGTCAGCAAAAAAGCGGTTAATATCCCGGGCCCGCACCTCATCCGTACCGGACAGATAGCCGTACTCTTGACCGACAGAAGGGGCGCAGACCGGCTCAAGGTCCAGAGACTGAAGATACGCCAGGCCTTCTTCAAAGCGTGCCTTTTCTACCGGTGCCGACGGAGCCACAATGCCGATACGGGCACCGGGCCCCAAAGGCTGTCCTAAGGTATTCATCTACTTTGTATCTCCCTTCTTATCAATATAGGCCTCTTTTAAATCAATAAGGCCCAAGGGGCTCCAATGATAGCCCTTTACATACGGCTGTGCTACATAAGGCTGGGTCGTGTAGTAAATGGGAATGATGACGCAGTCGTCGAAGAGGATTTTCTCCGCTTCGTGCATATACTGCATCCGCAACGCCTGGTCACTCGTTTCTTTCGCTTGCCGGATCAGACGGTTATAGTCTTCGTTGTGATACTTTGCATCGTTATCGGCATCGGCAAAGACGTCGAGGAAGGTCATAGGATCGGCATAGTCGGCAACCCACGAAGCCCGGGCGACCTGGAAATTCCCTTCCGTCCGCGAGGCCAGGTATACCTTCGATTCCTGATTCGTAAGGCCTGCGTGCACGCCCAGATTTTTCTGCCACATAGCCTGGACCGCTTCGGCTACAGCCTTATGCATTTCATTGGTATTAAACAAAATCGTCACTTCCGGCAGTGTTTCCGGCGTATAGCCGGCCTCCTGCAGGAGCTGTCGTGCCTTTGCGGCGTCTTCATGCTGCAAAGGGCCGCCTTCGGCGCGGAAATCCTTGCCCGTAGCCGTATCGGTAATGCCTGGCGGCACCCAGGCGTAGGCAGCCTCCTTGCGGGCCCGGACGATATGCTCTACCAGTCCCTGCCGCTCCATGGCCAAGGCAAAGGCGCGGCGGATGCGCACGTCATCAAAGGGCTTTTTCTGCACGTTAAAAACGTAGTAATACGTACCTAAATACGGTGCTACACGGTAAAGGCCCAACGCTTCCAGCCGGTCCTGATCAGCCGGTGGCGGTTCTACCATGAGGTTGGCCTGACCGCTTTCGACGAGACGCAGGCGCGTGGCCTGAGATTCACTGATGGGAAATTCCAGGCGTTCTGAACGCACATGGGCCTGATCCCAATAGTTGGGATTCCGTTTGACGTTTATTTCACTAGAGTGGACCCATTTGGTAATCACAAACGGGCCGCAGCCTACGAGGCCGGCCGCATCAGACGCCCACGTATCGGGCTTTGCTTCAACGAGCCAGCGCGGTACAGGGTAGTAACAATGAAGAGCCGTCAAAGTCAGAAAATAGACCGTCGGATCCTTCAGGCGTACTTGCAGGGTCTGATCATCCAAGGCTTTGACACCGACTGTATCGGCTGTCGCTTTTTTCTGATTGTACGCTTCTGCCCCTTCTATAGGGAAGAGCATGTACGCATTTTGTGAAGCCACTTCCGGATCGACGACGCGCTTCCACGAGTATTCGAAGTCCTGTGCCGTCAGCGGCGTACCATCGCTCCACGTGAGGTGCGGCCGCAAATGGAAGGTATAGACCTTGCCATCAGGAGAAATGTCCCAGCTTTCTGCCAAAGCCGGCTGGGGCTGATTATGCTCATCAAGACGCGTCAAGCCTTCAAAAAGTTCTGCCTGCACATTCGCTTCAGCGAGACTCGTCGTCATACCCGGGTCGAGGCTGGCCGGTTCGGCTTCCAGGGCATAGCTGACCGTATCGGTCTTAGGCTGACCGGCACAGCCAGCCAGCAAGGAGACCGCCGCAAAGGCAATCAGTAAGAAAAGGCATAGCTTTTTCATACAGCGTCACCTCTCTTAGCAAAGTGGCAGGCTGCTAAGCGGCCGCCGCCCAAATCCCGCAAAAGGGGCACTTCCTTCCGGCAGCGTTCCTGTGCGTGAGGACAACGTGGATGAAATACGCAGCCCGGCGGCGGAGCTAACGGACTTGGCACTTCCCCGGCCAGGACATCGTGCCGGCGATAGTGCGGGTCCGGCCGGGGAATGGCCGCAATCAGGGCCTGTGTATAGGGATGACGCGGGTCGTGATACAGTGCATCGCTCGGACCGAGTTCGACCAGGCGGCCCAAGTACATGACGCCAATGCGCTGGCTCAGGTGATGTACCATTGCCAGGTCATGGGCAATAAACAGATAAGACAGGCCCCGCTCGTGCTGCAACCGTTGCAGCATATTGACAATCTGCACCTGGACGGATACGTCCAGGGCCGAAATAGGTTCGTCACAAAAGATGCATTCCGGCGAAAGAGCCAGGGCCCGGGCAATTCCGATACGCTGGCGCTGGCCACCGCTGAATTCATGGGGATAGCGCTGGGCCGCTTCAGCCGGCATATCCACCTCTTCCAGGAGAGCTGCCACGCGGCAGCGCAGGTCTGCCTTATCCCTCTCCAGGTGGTAATTGCGCAGCGGCTCAGCGACGATGTCTTCGACGGTCATGCGCGGATCCAGAGAGGCATAGGGATCCTGAAAAATCATCTGTACGTGCCGCCGGAAGGCGCGGCCTGTAGCCTCATCGTCGACGGACTTTCCTTTATAAAAAATCGTCCCGGACGTCTTAGGATAAAGGCCCAGGACGGTCCGGGCCAGTGTCGATTTGCCGCAACCCGATTCACCGACGAGGCCTACTGTTTCCCCGGCAGCCAAGGACAAGGAGACATCATGGACAGCCGTCAGCTGCCGCACAGGACGGCTCAGCCAGTCACGGTCGACGACAAAGGTTTTCGTTACATGCTGGATATCGATCAGTGCCATGTGCATTCCTCCCGTTCCGGACAAAGGAGCCAGCACGCAGCCCTGTGCCCTGTCCCTGTTGTATAGTAAGGCGGTACCTGACGCTTGCAGATCTGCATAGCCTGACGGCAGCGCGGATAAAAGCGGCAGCCCGTCGGCATATGGAAGAGATCCGGCGCCTGACCGGCAATTCCCGTCAGGATTTTATCTTTATGGGCCGGGTCCGGCAGCGACGCCAGGAGGCCCTGCGTATACGGATGCGCCGGTTCATCAAAAATAGCTTCTACCGGCCCTTCTTCGACGACACAGCCGGCGTACATGACGTAGACACGGCGGCACATTTGGGCAATGACGCCCAGATTATGGGAAATAAGGACGACGGCCATCTGCCGTTCTGCCTGTAAACGCCGCAGGAGCTGCAACACTTGTGCTTCTGTCGTCACGTCGAGAGCTGTCGTCGGCTCATCGGCAAAGAGGAGGCGCGGCGAACAGGCTAAGGCCATGGCAATGAGACAGCGCTGGCGCATGCCGCCCGAAAGCTCATGCGGATACTGGTGCAGCCGTCTTTCCGGTGAAGTAATACCAACCTCACGTAAAAGTGCTGCAGCTTCCTGGTCTGCATCAGACCGTGACAGGTGCTGATGCAGCGTCAGTCCTTCGCGGATCTGGCTGCCAATGGACAAGACAGGATTGAGAGCCGTCATAGGATCCTGAAAGACCATGGCCATCTCCCGGCCGCGCAAGTGGTTCATTTCCTTTTCCGTATAGCCTTGAATTGCTTCGCCATCCCAGGTAATGGTGCCGGACGAATAGATAGTCGTCGCTGCCGGCAGAAGGCGCATGACGGCATGGGCCGTAACAGACTTGCCGCAGCCCGACTCGCCGACGATGCCGACGGTTTCGCCTGCGTCTACGTGCAGCGTTACGTCATGAGTCGCTGCCAGTATTCCCCGGTACGTACGGAAAGAAATAGAAAGATTTTGTACATCGAGTAACGTCGCCATCAGCCTGCCTCCTTCTGGTTCTGCGGATCCAGCGCATCGCGCAAGCCGTCACCGAGAAACATAAAGCCCAGCATGGTCAGGCAAAGAGCCGCTGCCGGAAAAATCAGCTGGAAGGGGAAGGAACGCATGCTGTTGATGCCTTCCGACGTGAGAACGCCCCAGCTGGCCATCGGTGCCGAAACGCCGAGGCCGATAAAGCTCAGGAACGCTTCTGTAAAGATGGCGTCCGGAATAGATAGGGTCAGCGTGACGATGATCGGGCCCACACAATTGGGAATCATGTGCCGCCATAGAATCTGCCAGGTTGAAGCGCCATACGAGCGGGCGGCCATGACGTAGTCCTGTTCCTTCAGGCTGAGAATCTGGCCACGTACGATACGTGCCATATTGAGCCAATAGGAAATACCCAGGGCCAAATAAATATTGAGCAGGCCCGGCTTAAAGACTACCATGAGGAGAATGACATATAAGAGCATGGGAATCGAATACAACACGTCGACGATATGCATCATGATACGATCCGTCTTGCCTCCGGCCAAGGCCGCAAAGCCGCCGTACAGAACGCCGATAAAGAGATTGATCAGGCTGGCGGCAAAGCCAATGGAAAGGGATACGCGGGCCCCGTAGAGGACGCGCACCAAGAGATCCCGTCCGAGAGAGTCCGTGCCAAACCAATGGGCTGCCGACGGCCAGGCGTTGGCCATGGACAGATCCTGATCGGCATAGGAATAGGACGAAAAGAGGGGCCCAAACAGGGCGATGACGGTCATGACGATGACAATGGCCAGGCCCCATAGGGCCAAGCGGTTTTTCTTCATTTGCCGCCAGCCCCGTTCCCGGAGCTTCTGCGGCGGCACGTAAATTGCTTCCCGATCTTGCGGGCGCAACGGTGCGAAATCGCGGCTGTCCATATTATCCCTTCCTTTCTGTCTTAAGTGAAATTCTCGGATCGAGAAGCGGATAGATGAGATCGATGAGAAGATTCAAGAAAATAATCAAAAAGCTGTAAAAAATCGTAATTCCTAAGATAACCGTGTAATCCCGGTTGTAAATACTCGTTACAAAATGCTGGCCCAGGCCGGGAATGGCAAAGATCGATTCGACGATAAAGCTCCCCGTCAAAAGCGACGCCGCCAAGGGGCCCAAATAGCTGACTACAGGCAGCAGGGCATTGCGTAAGGCGTGATGGCATAAGAGCGAGCGCGTGCTCACGCCGCGGGAACGGGCTGTTTTGATATAATCCTGCGAGAGCGTATCGAGGATACTCGACCGGGTCAGGCGCATGATAAAGGCTGTCGGATGGGCTGCCAGGGCCAGCGCCGGCAAGACCGCATAGGCCGGTCCCTTCCACATGGCTGCCGGCAAAACCGGCCAGGTAAAGGCAAAGAGCTGGATTAATATAGCGGCAATTATGAAGCTCGGTACAGAGACACCCAGAGTAGCCACGAGCATGAGTGAATAGTCAAGGCAGGAATTTTTCCGCCACGCCGCCAGTACGCCGGCAGTCACGCCGACGCTCAGGGCCAGACAAAAGCTGATTAAGCCGAGCTGGGCAGAAACAGGCATACTTTCGGCAATAATATCATTGACCGTCTGGCCGGGATATTTAAAGGATGGTCCTAAGTCAAGAACGGCTGCATGTTCCAAATAATCACCGTATTGTGTCAGCAAGGGATCATTCAGGTGATACCGTTCTTCTACGTTGGCCAATACAGCTGGCGGCAGCTTCTTTTCTGCCGTAAAGGGGCCGCCAGGAATAGCATGCATTAAGAGAAAGGTAATCGTAATGACAGCCCAGAGAACGACGACAGCACCGGCAATACGTTTTATAAGGTATAAAAACATAGGAAGTTCCTCTCTTTGAATTAGTCGTATCTCATTTATTATATGATTGTAACCGCCATTTTTCAACGGATAGCATTGAAATAGCGTATCAGTCGTACTATAATAGATAATTGCAATAACAGTATACAAGAATAGTTTTATTCTCTTTTTACTGCCACGGCCGGGAGGCTGCTGGCAGTTTATTTCTCTTACCGTTTTTATGACTTTCTTACAGAAAGAAGTGATTATCTTTGAACTGGAAAGTTTGTCTGGCAATTCTTACCTGCAACGTCGTCTTTATGTCTTCTAGCTACACCATGCTGGTCCCCTTTTTGCCTATGTATCTGACAAATGAACTCGGCGTCGATGCGGCTTCTGTCAATATTTGGTCTGGTATCGTCTTTTCCTCCACCTTTTTCGTCAGCGCCATTATGGCACCTATTTGGGGGAAAATGGCTGACCACCGGGGCAAACGCCTCATGGCAATCCGGGCCAGTTTTCTCTTGTCGATCAGCTATCTTCTCGGCGGCATCGTCACCTCGCCGTTACAGCTGACCTTCATGCGTATGTTCCAAGGCTTTTCATCCGGTCTCTGGCCGATGGAACTGGCCATCATGACCATTTACGCACCGCCCAAAAAACTGGGCATCTGCCTGGGCATCATGCAGGGTGCCCTCACAGCCGGCGGCATTATCGGACCGCTCTTTGGCGGTGTCCTGGCTGAGTTTTTCGGTATGCGCATGTCCTTTTTCCTGGCAGCGGCCGCCTTGTTCCTGAACTTCGTCGTCCTCGTCTTCTTCATTAAAGAACCGCCTACAGACAACGCGCCAGCCGTCAAACCGGTGGCAGCCGAAGAAAAGGGTGTCAGCCTTTGGAAAATCCCCATTATCCGGCATATGCTGATCTGCTCGGCCCTGGTACAGGTCGTCATTCTCCTCGTCCAGCCGATCATGACTACCTACATTTCCCATTTGGCCGGCCAGATGGACAACCTGATCTTCATTTCCGGCCTGGTCTTCTCCCTGGGCGGCTTTGCCAGTGCCATTACAGCACCGCTCTGGGGGCGTTTTGGCCAGCACCATGGCTTTTTTAAGTCCATGCGCTATGCCCTCATCCTGGCCGGGATCTGTTCCATCATCCAGTCCCTGCCGACAGAGCTCTACACCTTTGCTGCCAGTCAGTTTGCCGTAGGTCTCTTCTTCTCAGGCATTTTCCCCTCCATCAATGCGATTCTGGCAGAACACACCGATGCCAAGACGAAAGGCCGTGTCTTTGGTCTTCTCTTTTCAGCCCAGCAGGTCGGCGCTATGACCGGCCCGATTATCGGCGGTCTCATTGCTACCTTCCTGGGAATGAAATACGTCTTCTTCGTAGCCGGTTTTATCCTCCTCGGCATCAGCTGGACGATCCGGCGGAAAAAGCGGCAATCCTTGGAAGCTGCCTAAACGACCGCCCGTATGTAACAAAAAAGCAGGCCCCTTGCGGGTACCTGCTTTTTTTGTATTCCTATAGGCTTAGCCTTCCAATACTTCCAGGAGGCAGTCGCCACTGATAATCGGTTTGCCTTTGACGGCATAGATTTCACCAATGGTCCCATCAATAGGAGACGTGATCGTCGTTTCCATCTTCATGGCTTCCGTGACTACGAGGGGTTCGCCTTTCTTGACCTTCTGGCCCTTCGAGACGAGGACGTTGACTACAGAGCCCGAAAGGGTAGCACCGATGTCGCCGATCTTATCAGGATCTGCTTTTTTCGTCGTTACCGTTGTCTGGTCGACGTTCTTATCCTGTACCTGAATTTCACGTTCTGCACCGTTGAACATGAAGGTGATCGTACGCATACCGCTGTCATCGGGATCGCTGATGTTGATGAGCGTAATGATGAGCTGTACGCCTTCTTCCAGTTCTACCGTAATTTCTTCATTCTTGCGCATACCGAAGAAGAACGTCGGCGTGTCGAGAACGCTCACATCGCCATACTTCTTGACGCGTTCGTTGTAATCCGTAAAGACCTTCGGATACTGGCAGTAAGCATTGATATCTTCCGGCGTGTGACCATAGCCGGCATCTTCCAATTTCTTGCTGACGGCATCAAAGTCAACCGGTTCCAGCAATTTGCCCGGACGCTGTGTCAGGGGCTTGCGGCCTTTGAGGATGATCTTCTGCAATTTTTCCGGGAAGCCCTGGTACGGGAAGCCCAGACGGCCTTCGAAGAATTCTACGACGGACTGCGGGAAGTCGAGGGTATCACCCTTTTCGTAAATATCCTTTTCCGTCAGATCGTTCTGTACCATGTACAGGGTCATATCGCCGACAACCTTGGACGACGGCGTTACCTTGACGATATCGCCGAACATGAGGTTGACATCGTGATACATTTTCTTGATTTCGTTCCAGCGGTCACCGAGGCCGACAGCCTTCGCCTGCTGACGCAGGTTGGAGAACTGGCCGCCAGGCATTTCGCAATAGTACACTTCTGTATTCGGATACGGTTCGGCTTTGTCGACGCCCTTATAATACGGACGGACTGTAGCCCAGTAACGGGACATTTCTTCCATGGCTTCAATATCCATATCGGGCTGACGATCCTTGCCGGTCATAGAATAGTAGAAGCTGTTCATGCTCGGCTGGCTCGTACCGCCGGCAAAGGCCGAATAGGCTACGTCAACGATGTCGACACCGGCATCGGTAGCACGGTTCAGCGTCGTAATGGCGTTGCCCGAGCCATCGTGCGTATGGAGGTGAATCGGCAGATCGACAGCATCTTTCAAGGCAGAAACGAGGTTGTACGCTGCTTCCGGTTTGAGGAGGCCGGCCATATCTTTAATAGCAATGATATTGGCACCGGCATTTTGCAGTTCTTTTGCCATCTTGACATAGTAGTCGAGGTTATATTTCGGACGGGACGCGTCGAGAATATCGCCGGTATAGCAAAGAGCTACTTCGGCAATCTTGCCTGTTTCACGAACGGCCTGTACCGTTTCATACATGTTATCGAGACTGTTCAGGCTGTCGAAGATACGGAAGACGTCGATACCGTTTTTCGCAGAGAGTTCGACGAAGTTCTTGACGACGTTATCGGGGTAGCTCGTATAGCCTACGGCGTTGGCACCACGGATCAGCATCTGAAGCAGGATATTCGGTGCCTTCTTACGCATCTGGCGCAGCCGTTCCCACGGATCTTCGTAGAGGAAACGATAGGCTACGTCAAAGGTAGCACCGCCCCAGCATTCATAGGAGAAGAAGCCCGGCAGCTTTTTGGAAGCCGTTTCCAGGACACGCAGCATATCGATAGTACGTACGCGTGTAGCCATGAGGGACTGGTGAGCGTCACGCATAGTCGTATCCGTCAGGAGGACCTTCTTCTGGTCGAGAATCCACTGGGAGAATTTTTCCGGACCCATGGAGTCAAAGATCTGTTTCGTCCCCTGCGGATAATCTCCTTCTACAGGCTGCGGTAATTCCAGCGCTTCAAACGTCGGTTTTACTTCCGGCCCGGCATTGGTATAGCCATTGATGGTTGTATCGCCAATGTATTTGAGGAGCTTCGTACCACGGTCATGAACGACAGGAAGATCAAACAATTCCGGATGATCATCGATGAAGTTAACGTTATACGTACCTTCGACAAAGGACGGCTGGCGCAGCACGTTGATCAGGAAGCCGATGTTCGTCTTGACGCCACGAATACGGAATTCACTGAGAACGCGGAGCATCTTTTGTACGGCCTGGTCATGATGCAGGCCATAGGTCGTTGCCTTGACGAGAAGGGAATCATAGTACGGCGTAATAATGGCACCGGTATAGGCGTTGCCGCTATCGAGACGAACGCCAAAGCCGCCGCCACTACGATAGACGTTGATCTTACCGGAGTCCGGCATGAAGTTGTTCATCGGATCTTCCGTCGTAATACGGCACTGGATGGCATTGCCGTTGCACTGGATCGATTCCTGGGATTTGATGCCGATTTCATCGCTGTCGAGGGCATAGCCTTCGGCAACCTTAATCTGCGTCTGAACGATATCGATGCCCGTAATCATTTCGGTTACCGTATGTTCAACCTGGACACGGGGGTTTACTTCGATAAAGTAGAATTTTTCGTCCGGTGTGACGAGGAATTCAACCGTACCGGCATTGACGTAGTGTACGTTGCGCATGAGCTTCAAGGCTGCATCGCAAATATCCTGGCGCAGCTTTTTGGACAACGCAAAGGCCGGCGCAATTTCGACGACCTTCTGGTGACGGCGCTGAATGGAGCAATCCCGTTCGTAAAGGTGTACTACGTTGCCGTGTTCATCACCCATGATCTGTACTTCGACGTGTTTCGGGTTGATGATGCATTTTTCCAAATAGATTTCATCGTTACCAAAAGCAAGCTTTGCTTCTGATTTCGCACGGTCATAGGCATCGCGCAGGTCCGACATGTGATCTACCATACGCATGCCGCGGCCGCCACCGCCGTTAACGGCTTTGAGCATGATCGGGAAGCCTACGTCTTTAGCAAATTTTTCGACCTCTGCGTAGTTTACGACAGGGCCGTCACTGCCCGGAATGTACTGAATCCCTGCTTTTTTAGCCTGAATACGGGCGTTGATCTTATCACCGAACATGATCAGATGTTCTACTTTTGGTCCAATAAAGATAATGCCTTCTTCTGCGCAGCGTTTGGCGAGATCAGCATTTTCAGAAAGGAAACCATAGCCCGGATGAATTGCATCGACGTGATGTTCATGGGCAATACGGATAATATCTTCAATATCTAAATATGCGTCAACCGGTTTTTTACCCTGGCCAACCAGATAGGATTCGTCTGCACGAAAACGATGTAAAGACAAAGAATCCTCTTTCGAGTAAATTGCAACCGTACGAATACCTAATTCATTACAGGCACGAAATACGCGGATCGCAATTTCACCACGGTTTGCCACTAAAACCGAATGAATTTTTTTCATGTAAATCCCTCCTGATGTGATGTTGGGCAGCAATGTGCATAACAGCCTGGTACGTATCCACATATTGCTGTACCTTAAATTATAACAAATGCCTGAGACTTTACAAGAGACAAGCGGTTGCTAAACAATATAAATACTGTATACACAGCATATCATATTGAAATTTGCCGTTTATGCTCCTGTTTGTTCTTCTTTCGGCTTCACAAAGCGCATGAGAATCAGGCTGGCCTGATAGAGAACGATCATGGGCACAGCAATCATAGTCTGTGTAAAAATATCGGCCGTCGGCGAAATGACAGCTGCAAAAATAAAAGCTAAGACGATAAATATCTTCCGTTTTCTGCGCAGAAAGGCCGGACTGACGATACCGACCCGCATGAGCAGGAAAAGGACCAAGGGCAATTCAAAGGCAAAGCCAAAGGGCAGCACAAAGGAAATAAAAAAGGACAAGTACGCTTCCAGTGAAAACATAGGCTGCAAGGTTTCTGTAGCAAAGCCCATGAAAAAGCGGACGGCTGCCGGTAAAACCAAAAAATAGGAAAAGATCAGGCCTGTATAAAAGAGGACAACACAGGCCGGCACCAAGGCCAGGGCCAGGCGCTTCTCATGACGCGTAAAGGCTGGTGCGACAAAACACCAAAGCTCCCAGATAATGACCGGCAACGAAACGACAACGCCTGTAAAGACGGCAATTTCCAAATAGGAAAAAAAGACTTCTGCCGGATTCATGAAATACAGTTTCCCTGCCGGCGCTGAAATCATGGCAATGATTTCTTCTACCCAGTTATAGGCCACAGAACTGGTAATAGCGACGACCACCAGAGAGATGATCAAACGGATGCGGAATTCTTGCAAATGCCCCATGAGAGGCATTTCTTTATTATCTTGCTCACTCATGGGTCCCGTTCTCCTTCGTTACGGCAGTTTTGACAGGCTTTACCTGTGTCAGCGGTTCTGTAAAGGCCTGCTTTGTTTCTTCGGCGACAGCTGTGATGTCTTTTTTCGGTGCTATAAAGGCCTGCTTCGTTTCTTCAGCAGCCGCCATGATTTCGTTTTTCGGTGCTGTAAAGGCCTGCTTCGTTTCCTCAGCGGCAACTGTAATTTCTTTTTTCGTTTCTGCCGCTGTATCCGTTACGGTACGCACAGCCTGGCGGGTGTCTTCTGTTTCGCTCATCATTTCTTTGCTAAACGTATCGGCTGCCTGGCGAAACTCGCGCACGCTTTTTCCTAAGGCACGACTTATTTCAGGCAATTTCCCCGGTCCAAAGACGACGAGGGCAATGATTAAAATCAAAACCAGTTCACCAAATCCGATATTAAACATGATCTCCATCCTTTTATCGTAATAGTTGTGGCTGTCAGCCGTTGAAGCGGCCAAAGTTTGCAAAAAAACTCCTGCCTGGGCAGGAGCTTTCCCGATTAGATGTAATGAACCCGTTCCGTATCATACCGGTCTTCCCGGGTCCGTTCTTCAAACTTGTCATCGGCATAGCCGAAAGGAATGACGGCAAAGGCCGTTAACCCCTGGGGAATACCGATAGCGCGGCGAACATTCAGTTCCCGCGACGCATACGGAGCTACGCCCAGCCAAACAGCCCCCAAATCAAGATGTACGGCTTCGAGCAAAATATTTTCCACACACGCGCTCAGATCGAGGTTAGCAAAGGCACGGAAACGCATTTTGTCATCGCGGCTACAGACTACTATCGCTGCCGGAGCCTTAGCGGCACAGCCTGCATAGAGGCTGCAATGGGATAATTCCCGCAAGACCTCTTTGTCGCGTACGACGTAAAATTCCCAAGGCTGCTGATTTCCTGCCGACGGAGCTGCCATGCCAGCCTGCAACAAGGCTACAATCTTTTCATCTTCTACCGGTGTATCTTTAAACTTACGCACACTTCTTCTGGTAAAAATTTCATTCATAACACTCCACTCCCTCTACATTCTAAAGTTTACTATTATTATATCATACATCAATCGTCTACAGGAACAGAGAAATGCAGAAGCTATGCTTTTCCTTGTAAGGTTTTTGTAAGAACGTCCCCTTTCGTTCTCTCTAGCTGCGCCAGCAGGGCCTGGCAGCAAGCAGATACATCGTCATAGGTCCGGACAAAGTCGCCCGTATACCACGGATCCGCTATATCCCGGCCCAAGTGAGCAAAATCAGCCAGACTGTATACCTTGTGCTCGGCATCAGGACCGCAAATACGCCGTACTTCCCGGATATTTTCCTGATCAAAAACCAGAATCAGATCGTACTGGTCATAGTCGCTGCGCTTGATTTGGACAGCGTGGCGCCGGGTAAAGGGAATGCCGTGCTTCTCTAATTGCTCTTTTGTACCGCTGTGCGTATCGTTACCGATTTCTTCACGGCTCGTAGCCGCTGAAGCAATGCAAAATTCTTCTGCCCTGCCCGCTTGGCGTACGAGTTCCTTCATGACAAACTCGGCCATAGTAGAGCGGCAAATATTGCCGTGGCAGATGAATAGGATTTTTATCACGTTTTTCTCGCTCCTTCTTATGCCGTGTTATGCCGTTAAATGCCGTTATATAGCGGTTCTCTCTCTTCAGGCAAATTGCCTCATATGTTTCATAAATTAGTATAAGTCGGCATAACTCGGCCACCATTCGTAGTAGAATCAGTAGTAAAAGGTGACTACCGTACTACCGTGAAAATTTTCTGCGTAAAATGCATGGTTCCATTGTAGTAGAAAATATCCCTGCTTTCAAAAATGCCCCTATAAAAGGAAAAGACCCACAGCTCTTGAAACCGTGAGTCCTTCCTAGTATATTCTTTTTCCTACGCTTCATTCTTGAAAGGGATAATCTTAGGCCGAATAGCGCCTACCTGTTCTAACTCTTTGCGTACGTTTTCCATTTCTTTCTGCTGTCGTTGCTGGACAAGTTCCACTTCTTTCTGGGCATCATCGAATTTGATATGTGTATACACATTGAGCGTGATGGAAATATCGCTGTGCCCCATCAAGTACTGCAGAGTCTTGGCGCTTACCCCGGAAAGAGCCATGTTAGTACAGTACGTATGCCTGCAAACATGCGGAGTAATCGTCGGCAGTTGGTAGCGGTAAATCCGATTGTATTTATTGACGGCTCGGCCAAAATAATGTTCCCAATGCATCGCTACCAAGGGATTACCGTTTTTATCATAATAGAGGAAGTTACCATAACCATCAATCATTGCTTCAACTTTAGGCGGTTTTCGAAAGCGCAGGATTTCAGCAAAACACTGATATACTTCTTCTGTCATGGGCAGCATCCTGGCCCCGGCCTTTGTTTTAGTAGAGATGATGTAGCGTCTACCTGTCGTATCTCGCTGAAGCTGTTTATCTACATTGATGGTACGTTTTCCCATATCAATGTCGCCAACAGTCAATCCGCAGAATTCTGAAATTCGCAGCCCCGTGTGGAAAAGTATAAAGACTGCTTCATAGTATTTTTTATAATGCCAGTCGTTTTTCAAAAATTCTAGGAAGAGCCTCATATCCTTTCGGGAAACCGCTTCCCGTTTCACACTGTCATTGATGAGGATTTCTTTCATTTCAAAATTAAAAGGATTCCTCCATAAAATTTCATCATCGACTGCCATCTGGAAAGCGGGCCGTACAACACCCCGGACGCTGTGAATGGAGCTATATCCCTTCCCTTCTGACTGCATTTTGACCAGCCATAACTTGGCGTCAGACATTTTGACTTTACCGATAGGTTTTTGCGAAAAAGGGTCTTTCGCCAGTAGGTTGACAACAAAATTATAATTCGTCCTTGTGTTAGGTTTGACACCTGTCTTAATGGCTAAATAGCGCTGCACCAATTCCATAACGGTCATAGTATCATCATCATGGTTAGGACAAATAGCAGAACGAATATCTAAATCCTTCTCTAACTCTCTCAGTGATTTGCACGGCTTCTTTCCCGCTGGTAGCGGATCAGTAGGTTCCAATTTCCAACTGTAAAAGAACTTTGGTTTTCCATTTAACTGATATTTGAACTGATATCTTCCATCTGCCCGGACCGTTTCGCCAGGCCGTAATTTTCGTTTTTTCTTATCCCTGCGGATACTCGACTGCGTACGTGGCATAATCTCAGTCTCCTTTCTCTTATTTTCTTGTCTATACATCACTCTAACCGGCAAATAAGTCAACTCATATCCTTCAATCAAAGACTCGAAGTCTGGCAAAGAAACTTTTCAAATTCTTTCCGGATGATAAGCAGATGGCTTCCGTTATAGACTACGAAAGATGCATCCGGACGTTCTGCCGCAAGGGCTTTGATTTTCTTTTCACCAATATGAAAGTACTCGCTGGCTTCCTTCGGAGTCAGCATGAACCGTTGAAATAGAGGAATTGCATTTTCGAAATCATCCTGTTTGTTCATAAAAACACCTCCTGCTTTGTAGCCACTGCAGGAGGTGTTTTCTGACGTTTCATTCTAATCTTTTTTATAAAAATCACATTCGTAGCCGTCAGCCCGCAAAAGAAGCCCTTTGGCCCAGGTAGGTGTCCGGCCCATCTGCTCACAGATGGCTGCTACATTGGCGTCTTTCCGGCATTCGATGATCAGTTCATCATGAACATGGCCCACAATGGCACAGCAGCGCAAGGTCTTCATGGCATAGCAGAGGATATCCCGGCTGATGGCCTGGACGATGTTCTCCACAAACTTCGGTCCATAACTTTCCAGCCGTTCCCATTTCTTCGTGGCTCCGATGCCTTCATAAGTGACGGATTCGCCGCCGAATCTGTTCTGGCCGATTTTTGGTTTGACATAGGAAAGCCTGCGACCACTCGGCATCCGGATGAATAGCATGCCGCTCTGCCAAAGGAAGCGGATGCCCTGGGTTTCCTGCGGGATATGCGTCTTGATGACCTGTTTCACGCAGCGATCGACGTTCCACCAGAACTGGACGATATGCGGATTCGCCGAGCGCCAGGAATCGACCAAGGGCTGCAGTTCTTCTTCAGTAAGCCCCATGTCCAAGGCCCCCATGGCTTTCAATGCGCCTATGGATCCGCCATAGCCAAGGGCCAGTTCTGCAATCTTCCCTTTCTGGCGCAGATGGCCATTGACGCCATGCTTTTCGACGGGGACGCCGAACATCGAGCTGGCTGACGCACAATAGATATCCCCATTCCGGGCAAAGACATCTGAGCGCCAGGTTTCCTGGGCCAGCCACGAAAGGACACGGGCTTCGATGGCTGAGAAATCCGATACAACAAATTTCAGTCCGTCCATCGGGACAAAGGCAGTCCGGATGAGCTGAGATAAGACATCCGGCACCGAATCATAAAGAAGTGTCAGGGCTTCATAGTTTCCCTGCCGCACCAGCATCCTGGCTTCTGCGAGGTCGGGCATATGGTTCTGGGGGAGGTTTTGCAATTGAATATGGCGGCCGGCGAAGCGCCCGGTCCGGTTGGCACCATAGAACTGGAACATGCCGTGCGCCCGGCCATCCTCGCAACAAGTCATCTCCATGGCCTGATATTTCTTCACGGACGATTTCGCCAGCTGCTGCCGCAGGAGCAGTACCGAGCGCAACGGTTCCGTAGCCGTTTTCAACAGTTCCTGTACTTGTTTTTTCCCTAGCGAATCGGTTTCCATTCCCTGCTCTGCCAGCCAGGAGCGCATCTGCATCACAGAGTTCGGATTCTCCAGCCCCGTTTTTTCTTTCAAAGCGGCCATCAGATGTTCCTTTGACACCGCATCCATGGCCACGGCCTGCCGCACCAGTTCCTTATCGATGGCGATGCCCCGGTCGTTGACTTCCTGGTCGATGTAATATTCATCCCAGACCTGTTCGGGGACCGGGTAGTGACGGAGCCGCTGCTGGATGGCCATCTCCACCTCCACATCCCGTTTGTTGTAGGACTTGAACGTCGCCCACTTTTCTGGTGCGTGAAGCGGCAGATTCCGCATCCTGCCGCCATTGGCCTTCGTTGGTTTGCAGGGAACACAGAAATAGCGGATGAGGTCTTTGCTTTCTTTCATCTTCTGGCTGCCCAGCTTGAGAACTGCCCCCGCTCCTTCCAGAGAAAGCGGCAGTCCCAGGTAGGCTGACCAGATCATGGAGCATTTCCATCCGGCCGGATTCAGGAACTGCGCCCACTCAGTTGAGAATGGATGATAGTCGTGAAAAGGGCCCACGCTCCTGCCAAGGCCACAAAGATACCGTGACAGACAGACCCGTTCGAAGCTGGCATTGAAGGCCCACTTGGTAACGGACTCATCCGTCAGGGCGTCCAAGATTTCTTCAGGAATGCTTTCTCCCTGGGCAAGGTCGATGACCTGGACTTCGCCTCCATCGATAGCATAGCCAAAAAGCAGGATTTCAAATGCCGGTGATTCGGCGTATTTGTACACGCCGCACTTAGCCAGATTAATGTCACTGAAAGTTTCGATGTCGATGCTGATGGTTTGCATATTTTTCACCTCGATAAAAACGGCGAGGCACAAGGCCCCGCCGCCACTACTTACCCATACTTATTTTCTAAAGGATTCCATCTGTCTGCGGTGATATGCTTCTTCCCGTTCTTCCCGGTGGCGGGCTATTTCTTCATCCCTCTGTTCCTTTTTAAAATCCGTATAAATCAGAGCTACGAAGAATCCGCTGGCACACAGTGCCACCAGGCAATACAATACTTCCAGAATCAGTTTCAGTGTCGTTTCCATTATGTATTCACTCCTTACGCCAGAAAATCGTCGTCAGCCGTTGCAAAATCATCTTCTGCCCGCGGTTTGCCACCGAGGGGTTCACCGTCACGGATTTTCTGCAGGTTGTTCAGACCGCAGGCAATGCCTTTGTTGCCGTTGCTGTTGAAGGCGTAGAAGCTGATGGATGCACGGCCATACACGCCAGAGTAGACTTCCGAGCGTTCAATGATGTGCTGGCAGTCGGCATCGACGATACCCGGCTTCGTGGCAGAGTTGGCGTTGATGAAATAGCTGTCTTTATAGGCATCATCACCCGGACGTTCCAGGTCGCCGTCACGCAGCGGCGTCTTGATGGCTTCAAGTGCCGGTACCACACGGCCATTGCCCTTGAGTTTTCCTTCGCCTTCTTCATAGGCAGCTCTGATGGCGGCTTCGATTTTCTTCACGGTTTTCGTATCAGACTTCGGGATGATCAGGCTGACGCTGTACTTCGGCGTACCGCCGTTGATGGATTTGGGCTCCCAGACATTGGCATAAGACCAGCGCGTATTGACTCCCGTGATTACCTTGCACGGATTGACATAGTTGTTCGACATAGTAGTTTCCTCCTTAAATTTCCTTATCGTTAAAATCATCAGCCGCCGTATGCATCGCCGGACGCTTGTCCGATTCCGGTACCAGGACCGGTTTGCCCTGCGGCTTTTCCACTAAGTTTGACAGCAGTTCTTCGAACCGCTTCTTCCCGAGCTGCTTCGTCATGGCCGTGATGCCGAGCAGCTTCTTTTCATACGGGTCGAACCCTGCCTTTTCCACAGCTGCCGCTACCGCGTCTTCATTCACATAACGTCGGTTCGAGCGGCCTTCGACGAGTTTCCACCCTTCCCACTGCTTGCCTGACAAAGCCTGCTGCAGTGCATATTCTTTGACCTCGCCAGCCCAATTGACCAGCTCGTCGGCCCTCTCCAGGACAGCTTCGATTTCCTCGTCCTGAAGCGTAGATGGGACGGCGAAATCGTAACGTGCCAGTTCCAGGTTGTACTCGGCCCGCTTGCGGCAGGTCGCCTTGATTTTGCAGAAGCGGCAATGGTCGCCGGCTTTATATTCACCCTCCCCTTTCGCCGCCAGTTCTGCTGTCGGCTTGAGTACCATTTCGGCCCAATGGAGCAGTTCGTCCTTATCCAGACGATAGGTACTGACGTTGTCACGGCGCGGCTGAAAGATGGTCATCGACACATGGTTGATATCGTAGATGCCGTCAAAGAGCTGGAGCACCCCCAATGCGTAACACATCATCTGACTGTTCTTCTCAGCATCGACGAGGACGCCAAGGCCGTGTTTGTAGTCGATGACGGTCAGCGTATCGTCAGCCACAATGACACAGTCACCTGTGCCAAAGCCACCCGGTACCCACTTGGAAAAGTCCAGTCGCTGCTCGATCAGGACCAGCGGATCTTTGCAGACAACCTTGGCAGCTTCGACTTGCTCCATCACGAACTCTGCGTACTCGTTTGCACATTCGGCCATCTCTTCATCAAAGAAGGTGAGTCCCTTCATCGGATCTGCCGCATCACGGCCCATCGCCGACAGCACCTTGTATTCACAGAGACTATGGGCATCGGTACCCTGCAGGGCAAATTCGCTGGGCGCATCCGGAAGTTTGGCACATTCCTGTGCGGAAGGCGGGCAGGCCAGCCAGCGATAACTGGAGGAAGCGGATAAGACCGCGTGCTTACTCGGCATATCCTATCGCCTCCAGTTCTTCCATCAAGGCCGGATACTTGGCCGCATCCACACCGGAAAGCTTATCGGCACCAAACTTCTGGATGAGCTGCCGCACTTCTTCCATGTGCCCCTGCCGAGCCTTATCGGCAGCCACTCTGCGGACATCTTCTAGGGACAGCTTCTTCTCCGCTTTCTTTTCTTCCTCGGCAGCAGGTACTTCTTTCTTTTTCTCCATCAGGGCATCGGCCATACGGAGAAGTGCCTTCCCGCAGTCGGTCAGTCCTGCCGCCAGTTTCTGCAATTCATCGTCTGTCATGGTAAAGCTCCTTTCCCGATTGATTCATGGATTGTCAGTTCTTTTACCGAATCACTCGGCACAATAATCGTGATTTTTTCTTTCCGTCCCAACAGGAACCGTAAAAGGCGTTCTCTGATAGAGACATAGCTAATAACCGCAATACTTTTGTCATCAGCCTGAGATGCAACACCAATACTCATTCTTTGTGTCATCCTGGTTCACTCTCCTTCCCGAGGTCTTTTTTGTTTGTCCCCTCTACTTTATAGCCTCGAGAAGGATACATATCTGACGATTTGCAAACAAAAAAATGGTATAGGACTTTTAATCCTATACCATAAGCAAAACATAAAATTTAATTTTGGTCGTTCAAAACAGCCTGAATCTGCACCTTAACATGGATCCGCATAACATTCAATATACGAAACCGGTAATGGTATCCCAAAAAGATGAGCAAAAAGCTCTCTTCCTAAGAATCCGTTCTTGTTGATTAGAATTCAAATCGAATGCCTGCATTGAAGCGGTACTTCATCTTTATGTCAGAATGGAAACTCCGTTCTGCGTCTAGGTAGAACTGTGTCGTATCGGAAAAATGAATATTGGTTCCGATACCGAGCAGGTACCAGGTATCTCCCAGATCATCTCGGTCCGTAAAAGACACCTCGTCCATGATGCGGCTCTGTGTATTTCCCAGAAAATCATGCAGCACTGATGCCTTGAAATATACACGACTCGGGTTCTTGGTCTCCGGATGGAATTCCCGGCTCAGTACAAATCCCAGGCGCCCAACCAGGCTGTCTGCATTGTCCTGTTGTACTTTTGCGCCATTTCGTGTCGTATAATCGTCGCCCCACAGGTAATTGTAGGTCATCTGAGCCTGCGGTTCGATAGCCCAGCCGTGACGTAGTGTTTTCTTTCTACCATACTCAGCGCTGATACTGCTTACCCAGTTTTTAAATTCACCATGGTCACTGTAGGACGTTTCATAATCAGAATCGATCCGGCCTACCCGGGCAACCAGATCCAGATAATGGCCATGGGTGCGTACGTTCGTCCCGTAAATAGCTACATCTGTAGACTTCTGCTCTCCGTGACCGTCTGTATACGTGGAATCACCCCACAAATGGGAGATGGCACCGCCATAATACCAGTTACCGTCATGCAAAGTCTTGTATTCTTTATCAAACCCGACCTGCAAGGTCTTGTAGTTCCCTTCAAAGCCATGACGACTGTCTCGTTCGAGTCTCTTATTAATAAAGCGTGCCCAGATGCCCTGGTCTTCCTGGTTATACCGCAGCTCGCCCAGACGTTTCAAGAGAGTATCATCATCCCGCCACAGGGCAAAAGCCGTATTGTAGGCAGAGCCGGGGACAGTACCATTGGGGTTAATGGTATTACCATTGGTGCCGCTGTTGCTATCCGGTGTCAGGAACCAGTCATCATATCCTGCAAAGCCCGGATTCACCGTATCCGTTTCCTTCTTCACTACAAGATTTTTATTATAGATCCGATTGTAGTTCTGAATCTGGACAGCCTGATTCATACGGAAGGAAGAACTGTCCGCCGCCGTAGACGCAAAGTACAGCTTGCTGCCATCCTTCATCCCATTCACACTACTACCCTCCGTCATGGATACATTGTAGGTACTGCCATTCCCGTCATGGGCGATAACAAAGTCACTATCATTTCCTTCACGATAGGCATTGACATCATCACTGCCATATTGCAAATCCATCAGGAACTGTCCGCCGGAACCACCCAGCCACTGTCTTCCAGTTTAGAAGCCTCGCCTGCTAAAGAAACAGTACTTGTTCCATCCAATGAGACGCTGCTTGCTTCACTGTTCCCAGTCAAATGCCAAAGAGAATTTTCTGTAAGGGAAATGTCACCATTTCCTGCAGCCTGTCCTTCCCACTTGCTATCATTTTGCAGGTTGACCGTGGTAGCGCCATCACTGGCCTGAGCGGACAGGTCACCGTTCCAACGGCTTCCGTTCTTTAAGGAAAGATCCACGCTTCCGGCTTCGCTGGTCAGGTTACCCTTCCATGCAGATTCCTTATCAAAATCGGCTTTTAATAACCCTTCAATCGTTTTGATGGGTTGCTTATCGACATCCTTGTATTCCTTCTGCCCATTATGCATGTCCCCCGTCATGGTTGACTGGTTGGTAAAGGCCAGATTCATGGTACCACTATTATCCGCATTCCCTTTCAGAGAAGTGCCGGTGCCGGAATACGTCGCATTAAGTGTATTTTCTCCTTCCGCTTTCAAATCACCGGTCTGTGATGAATTAGCACCGGATAATGTCAAGTTGACCGTATTTCCTTCATAAATAGTAGTCGACCACTTCGATGAGTTCTCGCTTTTAGATACAACATCACCTCTTGCTGACACATTGCCGTTAAATTGGCTGTTTTCTCCGGAGAAGACAGCTGTAATCGTACTCTGGCTGGTATGCGTTTTGATATCACCGGTCATTATGGCGTTCTTCCCCGAAAAATTAGCAAGAACAGATGCATTATCCTCTTTGCTCTTAGAATCATCCGGTGCCCAGGCAGTTTTTAGGTCTCCCGTAAACCGCAGATCATCACCGCTCAAATCCATCTGGACTTTCCCCTTGGTTACGGCATTGATATTGCCTTCAATTTTCCCCTGCTTTCCAGAAACTGTAATCTTTGCAGTTCCTTCAGACTCTGCTTTTAACAGCGTATCACTATAAAAGGAATCGCTTTGATACGACTGGCTCATTGAAAAATTATCCCCTGTCGCATTGACGGTGATGTTCCCTTTATCTTGCGCCTGCATATTACCACGGGTATAGGAATTATTCCCGCTCATATTTAGCTCTACTTTCCCTTGGTCGTGAGCTAAAATGGCATCTTTGGAGAACTGATCACCATCTTTAACAGTCGTAACATACGAACCATCGCCGGTCATGTTGGCAAGGACAGAACTCCCGTCTCCGCCTGCTTGGATCTGACCCTTGATCTGTACCTGTCCTTTCGCATGCTCATTGAGGGTCAGCCTGGATCCGCTTCCGTCTCTTCCCTGTAACATACTGACAGCGGTAGAGTTGCCCTCCGCGGCCGAAATTTTTATTGTTCCGTCCGTATGGGAATTAATCACAACATTGCCTCCCATACCGGTAACAGCTCCTTGCAGATCTACATTTTTAGCATCCAAATCGACGGTGAACTTCGTTCCTTCTTTGCCAGCTCCGGCAAACACCGCCGTTACAGCCGGTTTGACAGAAATAGTATCGGCCTTAACAGAAATACCTTTCCCCAGTTTATAACCCCAAACGGTGTATAACGAATTGCCTACGGCTGGTTTTGTGAAGAACTCTTTAGAGACTTTCGTATTATCAATCGTTACAGTACTTCCCTCTCCACCGATGACTGTGATACCGCCGCCATTATCTACTGCACTGGTCAACAAAACTTGGACACTAAAATCTAAAAAATTAGAATCAGAAAT